>JGI24159J19872_10002205_pt1 | contig 22893 bp, 17 predicted proteins | sample Ectturendosymbi4_FD_19872 | JGI IMG/M metagenome (IMG submission 19872) | reverse complement strand
AAGAGAGAAACATATATGTTAATATAAAGTAGTTGCACAATTGTTCTAGATTGAAAACAGAAAAAGACAGACCGTTCTGAACTTACAAACCTCAACGGAACGTGAGCTCCATAAAGGATAAGTTAACATCATTAATGACATGACAAAAATATGTTGGTCGTTGGTCTTTGACCTTAAATCATAGGCACTTGAATCAGTTACGCTTTCACTGACCAAAAAAACTTATCTGAGCAATAGGTACAGTTAAATATGTCCGTCCAGGTTGTATTGAAGTAACTAAAAATAAATTAATTGGAGTTACACATGAGACTCAAGCATTTCCCTAGTTTTTGTGCTTTCTGGGGCTAGTTCGGTTAGTTCAAAATAACAAGCGAAACGTGTTTGTTGACAGGTGTTAGCCGACAATTTCATACGGATAATGGAAAATAACACAAATCCAACTGTAGACTAGTTTTGATTCTATAATAAATCAAAAGAAGGACGTGCACGTTCCGAAATGTACATTCAGTCAACAGAAATAAGCACATTTAATTCTGAAAAGTAATCTGTAACATGAGAAATGGATTTTGGAAATGTTACTGTAACACCAACTTGTAATTGTTTTCAACAATTGGTCGGAAAGCAGACGGTGACTGACAGTTTTAATATTTAAGACTATAAAATTGTTCTCAACAGCAAAGCATTGAATTGGTTGACACAAATGGAGTAATGCTGTAGGTGATCACCCAACAACATTCACAACAACCATATTGTATATATTTCAGTGATATTAATACCGATGTACATTGGTAACACCGGCAATGCCGCAAAATATTTCCTATTTTTGTGGAATTTGTGTATTTCGGTTGCAATTCCTCTCGTGGAATTTTATTGCCGAAGTGAAATTGCATTCATAGAGAACCTGTTTAGATTTTCCCTGTATTTTAATGCAAACGCTTACAAATTGAACCTGGATAAATGTAGAATGGCTCCAACGTTGGAACAAGCCTTCTCCAGAAAAATATGGCTGGCCGTGACTGCAATACTGGAAAATCTTATGTTTGGTGCTGTGCTGTTGGGATGGAGTTCTTTACTTTTGATGTTGAAAAACGAAGGATTTTATTCAAATCTGTGCGTCGCGAAAGAAAAACCAAACTCAAGTAAGTTGCCTGTTTCTTGTGACATTTATCTTGTAAGAAGGAACGTCAGTGCAAGTGTGCAATCCACGAAGGAAAGAAACGGACGGACCTGTACAATTGACTTAAATATCAAACAGTACGGTTTAAGTTTTGACTTTGAAATTCCTAAATATTCATCTGCTCACTACTTTATCACGTTGATTGGGCAGTATTGGAAAGAAATCGAATTGTTTACGACGAAAAATTGCAACGGGTAAAAACTAAAAATGTGTTGTCTGCAAAGGCCTAAAGTTGTCAAACGGGCTCCTAAGCAGGTTATAAAATAAATGAGATAAGTCTCATAATTACTTCATTTAGCGATTGGAAACATTTGGCAACTCTAAATGTGGCCATTTCTCACAAGTGAAGACCCTGGAAAATTGATTTAACAGTGAACTGCTGTAATTTACGTCTGATTCACGTGTTATGCAAACATTCTCTCGTGGGAAAAATGTCAACGTTTACTACAATTAAGTGATTAAGGGTTCATCTGCAAATGTGCTGAATCAACGTACTGCTTATTCTGGAGATTTTCATCACGACGATTTGCACAAGAGCACCTGGTGGGAAGATCGTAGTTTCAACGGCCAATCATTCCTATTTGCATAATTTCAGTGTTTTAAGTTCGAGTCTGAAAAGTTGAAGAAATGTCGACTGAAAACCACCTGGCGGTCTGCAACTGTTGTCTGAACAAAACAACAGGACCTGCATGAACATACACAGTATTTCTAAGAGGAAAAAAGTACGACGCCCTGGTAGGCACGCATGTAAGAATGGTTATAGCCGTAGCCATTGGTTCCCAAGGGTACCCAGCGTCCCATGGCCCTCCAAATGTTCAGCATATCTAGTCATTTTGTGCTTTGAGAGGCGGCATCCCAAACAAAACACTGTTGCTCGCCTAAAATCATGAACTTTGGCCCCACCAAATCCATTGGTCCCCCCAAAATTTTTGAGCAGGACACGTCACTGAGAATAACCTATGCACATAGTGTTTCTTCAATTTTCTAAGAACTTCTGGAGTAGAAAACGTACTCAGACAAGGAGTGGCGGTTGTTCAAAGCCCGCTATATGCGGATGGAAACGCTTCGTCGGTGCGAATAATGCCAGAAAGGTTATCCCCTCGTGCAAAGAGGGGAAGCAAGATCTTAATCGAGAAAAAGCATACTATAGTCTATGAGGTCTGACTGCAAAACCATGCCAAATCACATTCTGAACTTTAGACATAAGCTGCATTCCAACCTGGACGTCAAACAAAGCGTTGTGGCAAACCATCCGAGGACTGAAAGGTGCAATACTGCTGGATACATTAAAACGAAAATTGTGTTATTCTCGGACAAAGAGGGGTTCATGCGTAAAATATTTCAAAAGATTGTTTCAATCAAGTCACGATTGCACCATCGGACATGCACGAGGTGCATTTCGATGAGGAAATACTATCACTACAGTCGAAATCGTTCTGACTGTCTAACCACTGAAGGCCGTGACAAGACAGTAGCTTGTGACGATATTCGAGCCTAACTGCATGACCTCTTCAACAAAAACGTGGTTTTGTTGCTCATTGTTGTTTTTCAAGTGCTTAGTGTTATAACGAAAAGGGAAACCTTTCAAACTGTTGTGATCATCCCCAGGGACACAATGGGAAACTGGATGTAATCCGTTAAATACAGGGGCATTTCTCGCCTTGGGCTCTCTGAAATTATGTATGATAAGTGCCTTGCAACATATGTCGCAAAATACTTGAACCAAACAAAACGGATACCCAGTCTAGTTTCCGTCCTGGCCGTTGCGCTGCAGACCAATTTTTACTCGAGAGTAAATTTTTGCGATATCTTGACAATATGACAAAAATCCGTGCATGTTTTGTCGACATCGAGTAAAAATTCGACCGTGTACTTTGAAAATACCATTGGGGAGTACTGCGGGAGCAGGTGTTGACGACAGCCTGTTACTGGCCGTCAAGTTAATTTATGCTTACACAAAATTTTTGCCCGTGCCGGCGGAGTTAAATCGCAACCTTTACAATGGCATATGGACTCTGACAAGGATGTGCTGTTGTCACACCATTCCGTAAACTATTTCAGTTGGAAAGAGTGTCACAGGCGGGTGGACGAGGATGACACTGATGGAAACTAAATGAGATTGGCTTTTTGCAGACGGTTTGTTTCTGCTTAAATCCTCTGAACAGGTGTCGTCTAAATTCAATTTAGCTTCTTGCAGCTGCATGCGACCAAGAGAAATGAAAATTAGCCCTGAAAAGTATGAGGTATTATACAGCATCTCTCTGGAAACCTAATCCATACACTACACCCGAAAAGTAAGTGACAATACACTGCAACAAGTGGAAACGCTCAAGTAACTGTGCGTGGTAATCACGAGTGATGGAAGGCAGAATGATGAGATTGGTACACGGATTTGCAAAACCAACGCACTCTGCGTGAGCTCTGTCATTAGGTGTTGACTATGCCGGAGCTTTCATTCTTTTAAAAACTGTCAAGTTGTCCAGCTTTAAATCGGTTACTGTTTCATTCCGCACCAATGGTCATGCATCTTAGGCAATGATTGAAAGAGTGCTATCTCAATTCTCAAGTACAAGCGGCAGAGAAGGAAATTTTCCGAAATGTTCACAGGGTTACACTTCGTGACAAAATGAGAAGCTGCGAAATTTGCAAAACCCTTAATGTCAATCTGATTATACCACGGGCAATCTCAATTATGATGCGTTTGCCAATTTGATTGTATTGACTTTTGTTTAGTCTATCACAACTCAACTGCATCATATGCAAGTTCCGAACTTGGAACAGTCGAGAATACGCTTCAACCGAAGAGCACCTACGAGTCCGATGAAGTGATAGTAAGTTGATTTGAAATCAAATTTTTGCGCTTGATATTATTGCAGTGAATGAAGAACAGAATGCGTTGCAGTCATTCGTAATTAAGCTTGTATGATTTGCTTGTGTAATTTTGTTTCTGCTTTTGAATGATTTTTAGTTCGATTCGTCGTTGTAAAATGCTTTTTTTTCTAATTGCAAACACACGGAATTACGTACTGCATCCATAAATGTGTATGTAAACTGTTTATCTTAGCTTTGTATGAACGCAAGCCAAATTAGTTATGATACGTCATTTTCCATATTAAGTTAAGCACGCCTTTACACTTTTAAAATAAAAAATATGTGAACTTATCTTGAACGGGAATATCGTTGTGTTATTCAGGAACATCACAATGTTATTTAAAAAAATTTTTTCAAATTTATTTCATCATTTTACACACTTCATTAATATAAGTTAAGGACGCCTGTTAATGATTGCATCTTGTGCAGATATACACGAAATCTGGATATCCTTCCTGTGTAGAACAAGACGAAACATTAAATCGGTACTTTGCCATAGGATCTAGTCTTCTAAGTGCAGTGGTCATGGTTTTGGGCATAATTATGGACAAGTATGGACCAAGAATCATTCGTTTGTCCGGCTCGTAAGTACAAAAACATTATGGGTTTTGGACAACATTAAACGCCAAACAAAGTATCACTGAACAACACTAATAAACGAAAATGTGCAGAATGACAAAGGTATGCTGCAAACATCCAACCCTGACGTTTATAAGTAGCTAGAAAAAGGTATTTCTTAATAAAAGGCAAATAACAAAAATGTTGTTTCACACTGGTTAGTGACTTGCACGTTTTCAGTAAGGAGCTCAGTTATCTGACTGCACTTGGGAAGTAGTTATTGAAGCTTACTGGGATAAGTTTTGCCCTTCTTGTGTAGACTGGCTTTCGCCATTTCTTGCGTCTTATTTGCTGTTGGAACGATGGATACAAAAAGTAAGTGAAGATGTTGATACCTTTTCGCTTTCAGATAAATGTAAGTTGTGAACGTAAACTCAGAAATTAATTTTCGTTCTTCTTGAATTTATGTTTAGCTGTGATTTAGGATAATGTCTTTGTGTAATTTTATTCATGCATTTGTTTCAGCACTGCACTAGTTGAGAACGCTCAAATACTGGTGCAGAAGTACGCTACCGTAAAAGTAGCAGGGAAGTACATCTCAAAATATTAAGAAGAAAGCTCCTTAAAGACGTTACAGAATAAATTGTTTTTACGCCAAATGTCATGTGACTACTTTCTGAAAAACATTTAAAAAAACTCCATTTGACCACACCTTGAGTTTCGTCAGGTTATACGTTCCCCTTTGTATGCACCATACAACACCAACTGCCACCTCATTTTTGATGATCGTTGTCATTTACCTGCGTTTGCAGATACTTTCAAATGATTGTGACTTGTTTTCAGACCTGAGCATACTGATCCTACCTGCTGTTTTGCTTAATGGCATGGGTGGGATATCTTACGCTTTCACAAGTTTTTCAGTGGCCAATTTGTTTGGAAATCGCCAATCCACCATGATATCTTTAATGATGGGATCTTATTGCGGATCAGCAGTTTTTTACATGCTGCTCAAGGTATGAATTTTACCGAAGATACGTGTCTGTAAACCAAGAAAAGACACACAAGACTTAATTTCTTCCGATGTTGAATTCCTAAAAATAGTGCAAAGTCAACTTTCTGATAACTTACAATGCTAGCAGTATGGACTTAATTTTTTTGCGTTGCTAATTACAAGTGAACCGGATGGTTAGCCTGTCTGCTTCAGCGGTATAAAATTTTAGAAATGAGCTGAACCTGTTATTGGCGCTTTAGGGAAACAACATATCTGTAGGTTCGTAATTGTTTTTTAGAACAAAAAACAAGAAACTGCTACACTCAGAGTAGAGGCAAGAGTTTGTTGAAACGACTGACGTTCGGACAAAATCCTATTTTTGAAAAACATGATTCTTCTTCATCGTCTGAGCAAATCTTTCAATCCACTGCTAGGTCGCACTAGATCTCGGGAAAGTGTTGAGCAGCCATTGGATTGTTCGTCATGTAGAACGTCAAATCATGCATTTCATAAGGAGATCGATGGATTGGACAGTGACGGACAACATAGACAGCGGCCCACACTCACAAGCCGCCGTAAGGGCCATACCCTTTTCTGTAAAAAAGAGCGGAAACGTCAGACACAAGTGCACAGGTGTTTGAGATGGACACAGGTTTTAGCGCTCTCCAACCACTCTGCATTCCATCGGCGATCCACCCAGTGCGTCGCACTTCTGCTGTTATCGTCAGATGAACCGATGAGTGTTTGTGCAGCAGGTACAAACGGATGTCTCGATTTGAGATGCTGTGCGTTCCCACCCGGTGAACAGGTGAAAGCTGAGTGGAGGAGGTATCCAGACTTCATGGCACGGCCTGCTAGCGACAGTGTGTCTCCTTTGCGACGAATGTCTGCGGGATGGATTTCCATGAAATAGGAAGATTGTCTGCTGGTGCAGGACGCAGACATCCAGTCACAGTTTTGCAGGCGTCGTTGATGGCAGTGTCAATGAGGCGGTTGTGAGCACTGCGGAACCAGGAAGGAGTGCACTACTCTACTGTACAATGCACCAGGACTAAGGTCACTGTTTCCAACGTTGTTGCCCCAGCACCCCAGCCCGAGCCAGCAAGCCGCCTCGAGAGTGCGACGCGTGATGTTAACTCTTTCCGAAGTAACTCGAGGTAGCGGCGATACGTGAGCGACCTGTCCAACATTACTACAAGGTATTTGGTCTTGTAGCAGATATCCATTGTTTCGTCGTTGAAGTTGACTTTCAGCCCACGTTCAGCTTCATTGTTGTTACGAAGACAGACTGCCTACACCGTTTTTGTAGTGCTAAGCTTAATCTTCCAGCTCTGGAGGTATTTAGCATTATTCGCTATGTCTTTGCTCTGCACTCCTTTCCACTGCTTTCCAGTATCCATCAACACGCATAATTGCTAAACGGTCAGCGTATGCATACTTCGTAGGATTTGATGGGCAAGTCAGAGATGTAGATGCTGAAGCAAGGGGGTACCACTGCCAAGACAGGTGCCGATGGACACCCCTTCTTGAGGCGTCCTAACCTGCTTCCTTAATTGTTACCAGTGGTAAACGTGAAGCTGTGATTGTCAACCAGCTCCATGACATTCGGACCATGTGCCTGTCAGGTAGCAATCCCAGCAGCTTGCAGGTGAAGCCGCCATGCCATACAGTTTGGTAGGCGGCTGTGAGATCGACAAACACAGTTAAGGCCGTCTTCGTGGCCGAAAAGCTTTCCTCGAAGTCTTGCGTCAACTAGGCGATCCAGTCTATGGCTGACCTTCCGCGTGGAATGCTCTCGTGTTTCTCAGGGAGTAATTTATTGATAACTGGTTCGACAAGAGTCTCTCGAGGATCTTCAAATGGACACACAGAAGAACCACAAGGCAATGATTTTTTGGGTCCCCTATTGCTTATTCGGCTTAGAAATCGCAACGTCAGTTCTCTTCTCCATATCCTGGGGTTGTTGAGCTGTCACATGCAGAAGGTGAAGAAATCGCATAACCAAGATTTGAGTTCTGACTTGGGGTGAGGTATAAACTCTGGTAAAATGAAATGTACACCCGGAGATTTTCTTGGCTCCAAGAGGTTGAGGGCGGTAGCAAGCTTCTCTGGCCTGAATTGACCAGAGATTCCACAGTACGTCTCTCAGATGTTGGGACCTTGCATTGAGTGGACACCTCTTTGTTGATGAGCCTAGTGGACTCCCTGTACCCGTTTTTTGCGACCCGTTCTTCATGAATTGTGAGGCGATAGTGGTTGCTGAGGCGGGGTCCAGAGATGTGGAGTGTCCGGACCTACCAGCAATTTTATTGATGGCGCTCCACGCCCTATGGCTGTAGTGCTAGAAGTCGATGGAATTGACAGCTTCTTCTCATCGCGCCTGTCTTTTCTGGTCGAGTCGTTAGAGCAGAGTACGAAGTACCTCTGTCAGAGTCAGTTTCCACTGGGGCTCTGAAGAAGGAACGATAAATGATATCGCACTCTTTTTGCCAAAATGGCACATAGTTCTTGCGACGGCCACGAGGGATATATTGTTTTGGTGCAAATAGCAGGATCTCGCGTAGTTGCTGGTATGCCTTCTCGATATTTGTTGTGTCCGGAGGTGGCAATCTCTTCATTGATTCTCCTGTAAGAAGGCAAAAGCGCTTCCAATCAGCTTTGGGGAAGTTCCAACGCTTCACCGGATCACTGTGGGCACGACTTTTTGGACTCCGGGGCGTTATGAGAGAGGGTCGGTTTTGCTACCACGGAAACATTCCTAGAACACATCTGACAGTCGGCTGTCTTGGCCTACACACACGAACAGGACAAATCCGGTTTGTTGCCGACGTTCCATCGGGGAGAGTGGAAGCTGGCTGCTCGGTTTGGGTTGTGCAGCAGCTCAAAGTTGTTGGCTGCTGCCCAGGAGGCCAGGCTCTCACTATCACGGGTTGTTGTGATGCAACCCCATTGACGTGCTGGCAGTTGAATTCGCCAGTATGCACACTGGGGTGTGGCAACGAGGGGATGGCCGTAAATATGAGTCGCGAGGGTGGAGGTGTGCAGACGTTAATCATTAACGGTTAATGACTCTATAATCTGCGAGGTCTATGCACAAGCACTCAATCTCTGACTGCTATGGAGACTGAGAGGGCGGTGTTCATTCCAATTGCTCGTGAAAAAATGTGGCAAGCCCGTGCTTCCTACTAAGGATTGACCAAGCTACTGCGAAGCAGGGTTGCGGAGTCGGAGCCGGAGTCGGAGTCATAAGGAGTCGGAGGTTTTAGGGTGGATTCGGATTCCCAACAATACTATCCAATTGGATAATTTTGACAACAAACTCCTGAATTGGGAATTCCTGCTGAAATGATACAATTTCTTTTAAAACTTTTGTTGAAACAGATATTTTTTACTGTGCACCACGATTTCCATTGATTTTAACAAACAAATTTCATTCTATTGATGTTAGGGAGACGGAGTCGGGAGTTGGATGCGGAAATGTTGGAAAGGTCGTAGTTGGGAGTCAGTGTTGGATATTTTACATCCGATTCCGCAACCCTGCTACGAAGCTGGGAATCATTAGCATGTCTGCAGTATTGCAATGGGTTTGTTGAAGGGCAACAACGAGTGCCTTGTTCTTGTAGGCTAACTGGGGATTGACACTGATGTTGCTTGCATTGAGCCCCTGCGTGTTCAGTTGCAGTATGCTTGGTCTTCGGTCATCGTCGCCAGCAGTGATGCTGCCATACTTTGAAAAGGACGGTTTCCTACCCAGCCCGCGCCAAGACATTCAGCACGGGTAGCCATGATAGCTACAGATTTAGTGAGTATTTCAGAAATGCTGCAACATGGAGGATCATTTGAAGGCACCTGTCATCCTTCCCAAATAAACGGTGACAACTATTTAGATGCAATTTCCATAGCATCCTGTACGAAACGAAGAAATTCTCTATGCTGAATTTACAAAATACAGTTTTGCCCGTTTCAAGTGCAGGAAATATTTTTCTACCGTTCTATTTTCCTGAAACGTTCCTATTTGAAATTGAAATTTATATCATTTTAATGTTCGTATAGGGANTTAAGCTGATCAAAAATTACNAAGGAATCGCAATTTTNAACTATCTAGATTGAAANTATTGTACAAATTGGATTAGTAAACTGCATTGTGCTTCCATCAGGTGTTCTACGATGCTGGAATTNCTTTTGAAGCAATCATGCTGTTTCATGGCGGCATTGCCTTGCTTACATTCCTTAACTGCTTCTTTAACGTACCATCAGGAAATATTCCTAGTCCTCAAGAAAGTTCTTCTAGGTAAGAAAACATGATATTGTTTGTATTTGTGCATGGGCAAATGACTGAACAGTTATTTCCGATAGCTGCCAACTGTTCAAATACATGTGCCGTGATTGGTCTTCGCTCTCTTTGCTTCGGGACATGTGGATACATCAGCAGTACGCTGCATTGATGCAAAGTTATAAGCAACGCCGTGTGTAAATATTGCTATTACACCCACCCATTAATCCCAGGTAAGAGGAAGGATAAGCCTAAAGCAGTGGTTCTTGACCTTTTCGCTGCATGAAGCAAATCCAGACTTACGATTTATTAGAGAGCAGCACTAAAGAAATTTTAACACAAGTCAATTGGCAAGTTTTATTTCATTGCAGAACGAAATCTGTAACATAAAATATTAGAGGTTTTATTGAAAGACCGTTGGAGGCCGCACAAAGGGTTCATGGGAGCTCCATGCGTCCCGCAGAACAGTGGTTGAGAAACACTGGCCTAAAGTAATGGTCGTCATGCCGTCGATACGACCTGCGCGGGAATCAAACCTATCCTGTCAGTTTTCGTGGAACGTGCTCAATCACTCATCGACTTTGTCGATAGATTTAGTGCTTTAGTAATGAACCTGTGCAAGTAAACTACAGACAGTAGTGCAATTTCAATCATTGTCTTCATAGTTTTTTCGTATCGTTCATTTTTCTCCATACGTTGGAAAACACTAGTGAAATTTTTTTGAAATTCAATCTTCCGGTATGATTTTTCTGCACAAGGTGTTTAAAACAGTCAGCATTCCACCGCTGCATTTTGAAGATTTGAAGAATGTGTAGCCATCAAACACAAATTTATTTCAGGGTTAAAAGTACCCATAAGTGCGAAAATTTTATCGGGGTCAGCTCTTCCTGTTTGTGAAGCAATCCCATCACCTCAGGCGCACAATCTCTTACGGTTACACGGTGAACTGCACCATCACTGTTATTGGGCTAAGGGTGAAGGAAAATATGGCACAGTTCTTAAGCTACAATCCGTCTTACTTAGTTTGTACACTTCTATGGTGAATCCTTTCCAAAACCCGAGCCCCCGTTTGCATTTACAACAAATGTTACGCCAAAGTGACTACAAAAACGATTTTAAACTTGCTGTCTGAACTCCCAATGAGGTCGGTAAGAAAATATAAGTTCCGAACCCAAACTGCCGAATGTAATAAAACAGACTATTCATTCTACAGTATCGTTCGCAAGATTATGTGCTAAACACTAGTTGCATCTTGTTTCGAACCATTTCCCAACCATCGTTGAGATGAGATACTTTGATACAAAGACAGAGGAGTCTAGTGAAATAGTAAGACAAAGTGTGTGAGACAGAGCCTACAAGAAAGAACTTAGAACCTATGTCTCCTTTTACGCAGCACTTGGCTAACACGTGCATCATGCAAACTTACGCAATCACCAAGCAAGACATAACGTAGCTCGACTTTTGTAACACGTGATTGATTCCCTAAGCATCCTAATGAACATAGACAATTTTATCATTTATCGTCTACTTCCGTGCGAATGCAGAAACTGCAGATCCGTTCCGAAAATTCAGCCCACCAAAGCAAAGTTGTAAATGTCTGTAGTTATTAAAATTACGAGGGAGTTGCTACGGCACATCGAATTTTGAAGGTAAATCCCTGTTTCTAACAGTGCACGTACACCACACCTTATACAATAGGTCAAATGATATAGGAATGCACTTGTGCAGTTGCCGGTAAAGTGTGAGATGAACGCGGTTAATGGAACCAGTGCAGTGCTAACCAATAAGATCAGCGTTGGTTAGTCTTCCTACGTTTCTCTGTTTTAGAACTGACTTAAGACAATGTTTGAAAAATCAATTTTGCAAGACTCTGGCTGCTGCAACATTCTAATATTGGTAGTTGGTCATGTTTCTAACTACAGTAAGTACGGAAAATAAAGATCATGTCATGAAAATTTTAAACGCAATTTAAACGTCAACGATAGCAAGACTATGTGGGTCTGTGAAGGATTTCCAGCTACTCAAACCTACAATTAACCCTGCTCACGCAAAAGGCAATTGGTAACGCTTAATAAGATGGAAACCGCTTTGCTTCGACCAATACCAGTATTCCCATAAAAGTAATTTTTAGTTTTCCCATCCGTCCGATGAAATAACTTTGATTCAAGTTAACATGCATGTTTTTTAGTAACAAGTTACGACCAAGCTTTGATTGAAGAGATCTGAACTTTGACAAAATATTTGAGGGGGTGTGACTACCCAATTTTATCCTTCATATTATACATAGAGCCATTTTGTTGTTTTTTCGGTGAACTAGAAGCTATTTCTTAAAAGCAACGTTGTAATGTTTCACGGAGTCCCTAATTCTAGGCAGCTTGGGCAAGAATTAGATATTGATCAAGTTTCTTTAAAAATGTTCATTGTGCTCAGTTTTCCATTCAGGTGATAACCAACATAACTTGATGTTATACTAACGTATCGTGGCGTGCAACCTTTGCATTGTTTAGCTCAAACTTTGGATAGAAAGAAATTTCACTACATATTTTTTTATAGAGTTTTGAATACAGGATTTGTGGGCGAAATTATGCCCCCGACTTCTCTATTTAAACAACGATTGTTAAATTCCTTGCGACGTTTGTGTGGTTCAATGCAAATGCGGTGTTGCTGACAGGAACTGTTCGTAATAGTGTAAATTGGATAAAAACAATTCCTAAATTCCATTGAACGTTTTCAGGACCATCGAACTGCATACAATCAATATAAAAGCTTTTGTATGCTCTGCTGTTGTAAAAAGTAATAGGACTATTACGTTTCTCCCCGAGCAACCGCAAGCTTTCAACAAGGAAATGGCACGTGGAGGAAAAGTAGTAAAGCCGCTTTCACGGAAAGCGGAGTAAATATTACAGTAGATATGAAACAGAGAAGATAAACACAAAATTAGAAGAGCTTTAATCAAACGTTCAAAATGTGTAGCTGGATAAAGTAACAAGTTTAAAATAAAAAGTAGTTGAAAAAACAAAGTGCTACATAGTCAACCTATCAAAAATGTCGTTCACAATGCAGCGTTGCTTTTATTCTTCTGGAAAAAATATGAATGTTTCTCGTTGATAACAGTAAGTGAACGACCAACAGAAATAACGGCAAATCGTCGTTGACTTATAACCAGACCATGATTTCTGAACCCACTANCCTTCCTCTTNGTCATGCAGCAACCTGAATCCCATGCATGTTTTGNAAGACTATTTTTCTGGCTGAAAGTGTAGCTTACAATCTCTTTTTTATGAACATNGAAGGATATATTCGTTTTACCAGAATGATTCTGATGGTAATTACCACCAAAAGAGCTGTGGAAATTGTNTTGTCGATGTTTGTAGAGGTGGTAGGCACTGTTCAACTGCAGTAATATGTGGGAAAGTTGATGCTTCTTTGAATATGGTGCAGTGTTGTACATCGGTGTAATGTTCGCGCTCTAGGACACGGAAGATTTGTTGTCTTCCTATTACGGCACGTTACTAGATGAGGGGCCATGCTAGTTATTGTAGGAGCAAGGATCAGTCTGTCGACTAAGCGACCTGACGTGAGTTTCCAAGCATAAGCAAGGCAACATGAAAGCTTTCAGCACGTTTGTGCGTTAGTGACTCTCCAAAAACAGTTTCACTTGCAGTCTTTTCCTTGATTATACAGATATAGAACACTGATTTTCAAAACGTCCGCCATGGCTAAAAAGTGAGTTACGAATCCAAGTTGAAACGGCTACAGAGATATTTTGTACATGCTTTGTGTCCTGCGGCGAATAGAAACCTTTCCATATTTGTTTTTCCCACGCATTGATTTTGTCTAATGAAATGCAGCCATTTCGTCTTAATACTTTTAAAATGTAAACATTTTTTGCCCATATATTTGCCGAATCTTAAAAATTTTTATAGTACTAATTACAAAAAGATTCGCAGAAAAACTAAAGAGTATGCAAGAATCATGTTTTTAATCAAGAAAAAGCGAATGAATCTTGCTGCTGCGTGGACCCCTAAACGCCTATGTGAGTCGCTAGCGATCCGAGAAGAATTTTACAAGTGTGTATTACCCATATCAAACGGTTCACTACTTTGACACTCCTTGTATTCCTCAAGTCACCCGTTGTCATTGCGTTCACACACACACACCAAGTTTTTCCGTTTGTGAAATATACAGAAAAAGTATAATTTTTCCCGAAAAAAGTATAGAATCGCTAGCGACCCATTTCAAATAATGGTGCAAAATTTTTTCCAAGTGCATATCGTACGAGCCAGTGAGGTCAAACATTCGGGCGTAGGGCCACGTGCGCCCCATGAGGTGTTTCCGTGCGACCAGCGAACTGATTAGCTGGGCAAAGTCAAATTGTTGTGACGTCACCAACGAATTTGTGACGTCCTGTGTTCCGCACGTGCAATGTTGTCGTGTGTAAATTTCAGTCCACCAAATCAAATGCGTTAGACACCCTTGATGTAAATACTGATAAGCTGTGGGCAACACAAACATAAAAATTTTTCTATAAATATCAACGAAATAATTCAATATCAAACTTTTTCAAGATTCCACATTGGACGTCTGTGCATTTCACCATTCTTGAAGCGCTTAGCAACTCCACAAAGGAAATCCACATCCCTTGTGTCAATTGGTAACTCCATAATTCTCCAGACGATTGAGCTAGAGAGCTGTTCGAACCCTCAGAAGATGCGGCTTGTCCATTAGTTTGGATTTTTAAAACATTTGAAAGTTTTTGTTTTCGCGTTCTTTGTGGGTGACGTCATGAGCGATGTCGTTGGGTAGGTTTAGGCCTCTTAGGCAGTCATCAGGCTCTGGGCCCCAAGCGCAAGAGCCAATGTTTTGAGCCGTGATTTGCTTTCTAGTATTTCTGGTTCAAAAGTTACGGCCAAAAAGCAATAAATTTGGTAAAAAAAACAGTATCTTTTTTACCAAATTTTGATAAATTTTTGGTTTGTTTACGAAACTGAGGGGAGCCATGTTGCAACGAAAAAAATAATTGTCACGGTGCTTTGCTCGTACAGCACAGAGTAACCGAACACCGTTACTAACTTTGCATGTTTGTTCTTACCTATATGTAGAGTTTGGATGTTTTCGTTTTTGATCTCTCGTTCATCAACCTCTTAGTGTCATTCAGAAAATCGTTAATTGTATTAAGTTTTTCTCGTATCTGAGTTTTAGTTTATCAAGCTTTTAAGTGATATTCATGACATTGCTCAAAAACGTCCATATTGTTGATGACTCTCTACTCATTTCCCAGTTATTGCAACACGTGTCGCTAGCGACCCATGTTAGGTAATAGTCATTGGCTAAGCACCTAGACGTTTAAGGGTTGAAGACTGGTATGGCTTTAGAGGGTTTGAAAGTAGATCACAAAAATATTTTTGTGGATATTTTGGATTTCAATGGAATTTCGATACAGTTTATTCGTATTTGATTTCATGCGCAACGGGGGAGGGTTTGTTTTTGGTATATGAATGGAATTCACATTCTCAATAAACAGTGATTCTGCCATTGCGTATTGAAAATTACGCAAGAGAACCCCAGTCACGGACAAGTAATACCTTTCGTGCAGCTCAATATCAAATGGTCAACCGCAGCCTCCACCACAAAGTTTTTGGAAAGTGCTGTTAACACCATGTGTTCTCCTGAGTCTTGTCACAGTGTGCTTGACACAGTTGAGGTTGATTTCCTACATGGGGTGGCTGGAGCTCTCCCTCAAATGGTCTGCGAAAGAGCTTGGTTTTGAAGAAGAGAAGACTCGCGACACAGGTGATTGCAGAATAAAGAATCAACAGAAATTTTCGAAGCTGTAATTGCAAATATCCAAAACATTGCTTGCATTGATTCAAAGACCTTTTTCTACTTATTAGGCGATTTTGAATTAGTAAAAGAACTCGTTTATTCGTATTCCTCATTTCAATATTTAAAAAAAGTGTTTAAATGTTCTTACCTCAACACAACTTATATGCTTAAATTATGGTTAGAATATGCGATTTAATAGATCTGGCATTGAATTGCAAAGGTATTTTTCAGTTTCTTTCTACACTTTTCTGTTTGGACTTTTCCAAATCAACTGCTTCTTCATGTCACCTGTGGTCGGTATATTGCTCGATTGGAAAGTAACGTCCCGGTATAATAATGGACGTAAGATGAAGCAGAGGATCATGAATCTGTCTAGGGCGTTCACCATCACAAACGTTTTTCTTACTCTTTTTGATATTATCTTATTATTTGATGCGATCCTTCCGCTGCAGGTAATGCCTGTATAGTTTTTGCTGTTATGAGACTGTTACAACCGATTGGTTTTTGTACTTAATGAAGCAGTCATTAGTGGAAAACGTCGCGTTATTTCGTCCAAAAAATATGCTTTCGAATTGTTGATGGGGTGAAATTGTAACGCTTGAGTACATCAACAGTGCTGTATTGTTCTGGATTAATCTGTTCAATCTGTTTGATGAATCGATTTAGTTTGTTGCTTATGACATTAAACCGAAGAAACGAAAACTGCATATGCAATTGAGATAATTTGGAACTTACCGTAAAATAATTTGTCAAAAATAAAGCATTTGTATTATTTGAAATATCAGATGTTTGACCATTCTTCAGAAATGGATTTTCCCATATTAACTATCACGGTCTTTTTCTGCATGAAGTTTTTCGAACATCCATTTAAAATTTGCAATTTTTTATTTTCAAACCTTTCGACTTCAGGAAAACAAATGCATAGAATTTCAAAGTGTTTGTTTGGTTGCTTCCGCATTATTTTGCAATATTTTGCAGCCTGTCGCTTTCATATTACACACTGCCGTCAGAACATTTCTTCGTTCGTCTGTCGGAAGTCTCTATGCTTGCATGTAAGGCACGAAGTATTTGTGCAGTTTATATTCTACAATGTTCAGTGGCCCGTTACTGTGACATGACTCACATTAGCATTTGTAAATTGAGCTACATTGCTGAAAAATGTTGAAGCTTATTGCAAGGTCTTTTCGATGGATTTTATGAAAGTTTGAGAAAGAGATGTAACGACCTGATCGTAACATGAATTGTTTGACCAAATTTGTCGGTTTAGGCAATTTGGTTGCAGCTGCTATTTGTGTCGTCTCACAACTTTAATGATTGCTATTGATAACCATGTTCGTAAGAGCTTTGATAAATTGCACGAAACTCTGGTGTCTTATTGTTAGGTACCACTCTACATATTTTGGCAAGTTAATTGGACTCGAATCGATAGTTGCAGCACTATTTGCTTTACTCCAGGACCCTCTATTTGTTTGCATCAATTCAAAATTTGGCGGAGACCCCTTCTGGGTGAGTTTGACTTTTCAATTTGATGAAGGTTGGCATTGCTTTCATTTATGGTAATTTCCTGGTTAATCTCTTCTGTGCGGGAAAAACGAAACTTCCTACTTTGGGAAAGACGTATTCTTCTGAATGTTGGCAATTGCAAGGAGATATTGGTGAAAACCGTAGTTTATTCTTACATTCGAAATTTTTGTTAATTTTGCTTCATCAAGCCGTCTATAGGCAGGTCTACCATCGATTTAGAAACAAAAATAAGCACGACCAGACGAAAATGACATTCATCGGCATATTTTTAATTTAAACGTCAGCATAAGTGTCAAATCATTTAGTACCATGATGTATGAGACTGTATTTACGTCCCTTCTGAGCAAATAAAACTGGTTGTAGCAAACTAACAGATTAATATGTGGGCCTAATACCAACTGTCAACATGAAAAAAGAAACAATTCACTTTTTTCGTAGTCGGCCTGCACTTTTGGTCGTTACAGTAGGAAAAAAGATTAAGAAATTGCAATCAGTACCACATTTTGCACAAGAAGTAAGTTTTTGATGCTGCCACTCCCAACATGGACACACAGGTCGACCCGGCTGGTACTGTTCACCCAATGTCATATAGACTGTATGAAGAAGAGTGTTTACGGACCACAACTTTGTCGGAGTCCAATAGCCACTATCCACAGCTTTGATTTAACTCCACCAATGCATGACACACACGAACATCTGAGCAGGAATAGGCTACAGATACTTGACGGACGGTGACAGGCGTCCGTCAACACCGTACTCCCGCTACACACCTCAAAGTTTTCACTTCCCCGAGATCGATGAAACATGTGCAGACATCTTTCGCATACTACCAAGATTTATCGAACATTTGCTGGAGAGTGAAAATTTGGTCTTCAAAGCTACAGCTGGATCAAAAACTACACTGGTTTTCCTCCAGTGTTGGTTCAAATATTTTGCAGCGTCTGCTTTTGTCAAGCCACTCTGCATACACTTTCCTAGGATTAAATGAAGAGAAGATGCCCCGGTAGTTAGTTCATTTTAACTCCTGTTACAGAACAGGAGTCCTGCCCCCTTGTGCACGATGAGCCCAGTTTGCAAAAATATCGGTGGCCTCCAAGAACATCAGGCCACATGAAAAAAAACAATCGGTCAACGAACGCCTTCACGATTCGAGGCTTCCAGCATTTCATGTCGGATTTCATCGCAGCCTGTACCCATCCTAGCCTTCAATGTTTTGACAACTGCGAAATACGTCGACTGCCGTTATGATGGTTACCTTCTAATATCTCTCCTGTGTGTCCGGCAGTGAAATAGTTGCATTGATTAAAAAATCTCTTAATCACTCTCTCTGTAGCCAATACCAACCGACAATAAGATGTTAATACCATGCCCAAGTTAGTTTGTGAATTGCTGCGCAAAATGCATTGAAATTACCAACTGCACACGCTTCAATTTAATAGAGACATTTTTCAATCCAAATTAGTTTTCCTCTGAAAAGCATTGTTTTTGCGTAAAGGTTAATGTCGGGCTTCTCGTTGCAACAATGCTTTGCTTTGCACTGCCGCTTTATTTGTGGCTTTATTCACGATTGGAAATGCAACCGATCGAACAAGGAGTACGCGAGCAGGAGTTGGAAATCATGCCAAACAGAGAACATGAGGAGGGTATTGCTTTGCATCAACATGCTTGGAACGAATGAGAAGAAAGCCAATTGCATTGGGTTATTTCTGTTTGGAAACTATGAAATTGTGGTAACGAAAACAGAACAAAAATAAAATAGTAGACTGACATTTTTACATTGTGAGTTCATCATTTTCATCCTTAGTATTAATAGCTTCCAAAAAACTTAATAAGCACTTGAATAGTCTCCAAATGCATGCACATGGCGAATCCCGTTAAAAATATTAAAGTAATTTCAAGGATGAGTGACAAAATTGGTGTTGAACATTTTTTTGCACGGTTGTCCGATATATTATTGCTTTTCATATACTTTCCCGTCACTAGACATGGAAAACATATTGCAATGTTGGTTTTCATTGCCCATTTCGCAGAATCTCGCAAACCCCAATTTCAACAACGGCATCACCAGCACCAAAGCTCACTTGTGATCTGGCACCAATGGTCTGGTTATTGTTTTCAACGCAATTAATATTTGCATTGTGTTTTCATCACAAATTGTCAAAGTTATTGGAAACATTTCGCTTAAAACTGCGATACTGTAGCAAGTCACTCGAAAGTTACCAAATTGTGTGAAGAAGACTTCCGTGAGACACAGTTTGTTACATTTGCAAAATTTGCATTTTGATAAAAACACTAACATTTGTGAACCTTGAATTTGGTTAGACATTCCTTCGAGGACTACAGGGGTTTGCGTAATTTTGATAATGCTGGTCCATTGTGATTAAAAAAGTAGCGGACATGTTAAACTAAAAATTCATTGCACAAGTAAAACAAGGCTTAGAAGTGCATTTGCAATTAAACTTTTGAAACTTATTCCGTTACAATTGTGGCCAAGTTTGTCCAAATATCAAAATACTTCCTGAACTTGTTAAACAGATCAAACGNTTTCCGCATTGTCCCTGAAAAGGAAACCAACAATAAAAAGTAATCCATCTATAAAGTAAAACGCAAGATAAACAACCAATTCTTACACGTATGAATATGTTTGCAGATCATCTAAGAACATAAATAAAATGGCAGCATGGAAGTTCTTCTTAGCTGTCCTGCCCCTTTATTATCTTATAGTGACAATTGTTTGTTGAAAATGAAAGTGAAACTTTACGCTAAGCGAATTGTGGTGGTTAAGCTGAATACTACAACAAACGTGTTTGTCATTTGACCAAGCTCTAAAATCAAGCAGTTTCTGTCCAGGCACAAACTTACGAGTAGTAGTTGCACGAGGCTGCTGAGCTGAAATGCATCATTTAAATATTCTGTTGTATGATTTTACTTCAGCATGTCAAATACGCAAGTGCGTTGATGCTGATACATATGTTGGTTTTGTTGAAGTTAAAACGTGCGATGGGTTTCCAAATAAATTCGAAAAGCTGTTGTTGAAAGTGTAAAGTTTGATTTTGAGCCATACACTTGTTTCAAAATGCAGTGTTCACCAAATTCACCCATTTAGGATTTTGCGGTGGGCTGTGGTGACTTTTCTCAGATATTGGTGAAATCAGTCATAGTGTAAATGCCGAAGTAGCAGGTTTCATTGTAATTTGCTTTCAGCACAAATATTGTCTGACTCAAGAAAAGAAAGAGTCACTACAAGAATTTTGCTTTGAACTGTACCTGTTCAAGGTACTGCAAAATATCTGCAAGAGTGTATGTTTTGCGTTGTGCCTATTCGCAAGGCCGAATTGAAAATCAAGAAATCAATAGACATAATTCTAAATGTCTATTACAACGTCGGCGAAACTACAGTTCCTTATGGTCTAAATGGCGGTAGATTTGGTCTTAACCAAAACTTTTTTCGCTGCAGCACTTATTTTAATCATATCTTTTGGAACATGCAAACGTTTCTGTGTGGTCTTGTGTTACTAGAAAGTTCACTGAACATTTTTAGATGATTCCCTGTCATATTTAAATAAAAACTGAGTGTATTTGCACGTATTCAGGAAGACCTATGCTTCTGCTAAAACTCAAAGTAGTGCATGCTTCTTGGCTAAAATATTTTTCCTCCATTACCGGTGTTAAATTGTATATTTTTTGATTCCCTTACTCTGCTTCACGTCAACTTTTGTGTCAGTATTTTTTCATCATGTTAAAACTGGCTACAAGTTATAGTTTTTTTCTGCCTTACTATGCTTCATATTTCTTCTACAATGATTGTCAATACTGTATTTACTGTATGCTATAAGGTGCATTTATGAAAGTTTTTACTAAAATAGCGGTACGCTGTTTGTCTGGAAATTGCGTATACGTGTTGTTTCTTGCACTGTAGTCTCCCTGGTGTTTCACGCGGAACTTCATATGTGGAGTGAAAGAAAAAACCTACTTGGAAAACAATCCTCCCATAGTGTCCGTTTGTATATGACGTTTGCTCGTTTGCAGACCAGAATTCAGCATGCATTTCTATTAATGCAAACTCGACGACTGACTTGTCTTATGACGTCTATCGATTCGCGTCGCCAAATAAAGTTGATCGGTGCTTTACTTATTCAAGTAATCAGTGGATCAGTGGTGATTCTAGGATTAAAAAAGCGGGGGGCTGGGGGCATTGCGGGGCCAAGGAAAAATTAGGGGTGCCAACATAAATGTCTATCTTGCTTGGTGATTTTCATTGTTTTGAAGATTAAGTTGCTGTGGTTAACCCTATCAAACCCAACATAGGATTGCGGATATCATTAAATATGAACTAACGTTATTATTCACCACACCTAAACGCCACTGTAGATGCAATCACACAAGTGTACTACTATGTCGAAAATTCCGAGCTAACCATGCAGCTTCCACAGCACTGCACATCGAAACACCATTTTCCGTACACACTTGTGCCGGCGTCATATGAACGCAAGCAGCTTAGGAACGGTCGGCCTTGGAAAGTGGCAAGTGCGGGGCCCAGTGTAAAAGGTGGGTGCGGGGGCCATCTAAGCAGTGGCGTTATGATGTCATCGTGCTCAGTCAACCGTGCCATGACCTTTTTGATGGTTATGTTTTACAAGATAAATATATAAATATGAAAAAGGTGGCAAATTTTTGTAGTGAATCTGTATCTATGCTCCCCAGCTGCGTCCATGTCTATGACTACTATCATGCTGCTTTGGTGGACATCAGACAGCGTACCGTTACCAACGTAATGAAGCCGAAAGTTGTAAAAGAAACTCTCCAAAGCAGATTCTAACGGCTAGCGTAAGTGCAAAGTTTCTTCAATCAAACCGAACTGACAAGTGAATTGAACTTATAATGCAATTATTTCACTCTTGTTTAACGGCAAGAGTGGGCACATGATCAACTGTCCCCTTTATGACGCAATACACGAAAAAAACGTACTTCACATAAGAGCAATCCAAGCATCCCCAAAGTTCCCCAAAGCCCAGTTTTATAAATGTTTATGATGTATGCACTTAGAATGCAAACTGTTCTTTAGCAATTAGAAATGTAATGTACAAAGATTTCGCAACTACTGTACGACGTCACAGATATACAAACACTTATCAAACGCATTATATAATGCGCATGCTTGTTTGATGAAAAAAGGTATATTGCCCACTAATATATTGCCAAACAGAAACGAGTGTGCTGGATAATATTCACAATTTTGCCTTGCCTAGGTTAAGCTGCTGGTTTTAAGAGTCTTTTACGTTTATGAATCTGGATCTGAAGTAGTGGTTTTTCTACGTTTTTACCCTCGCAAACAGACAAAACACAATGAAGGTTTGGCGGGCCGGAAAATGATAAAAGTACTTGCACAACCAACGAATAACGCGGAACCATTTTGGACAAAGAAAGGAAGCTATTTAAGTGCAAACACTTTACAAAATTTTGCGCTGGTTTGCATGAGATTTTTGACTTTCACGGGTTCAACATTTCATCTTTTGTCATTTGTTTCAATTTAGTAGAGTTAACTTTATTCTGACAAAACATTAAAATATCTAGACTGTGTTAAAATCTTCCATGAAGCAAAACTACAGGCTTTTGTCGAAATGCAGATGACCCTCAACCAAACAAGTACTTTACAAAACAGAATGATATTTC
>JGI24159J19872_10002204_pt1 | contig 22900 bp, 14 predicted proteins | sample Ectturendosymbi4_FD_19872 | JGI IMG/M metagenome (IMG submission 19872) | reverse complement strand
TCAGGTTTCATGAAACATCATTCAAAGCTTTATAGAATGTATGTTTCGAATGTCCATATTTTAAAATCTATGAAGTTACAAGGGCAGTAGAATTTATTTCAATATTGTTTATTGTAAATGTTTTCATACTACAAGCACCAAATTCCGTTCGTGTTCACATTGGTGATAAAAACATCAAAACCCTTGGATACAAACCTAATTCTAGTGAAAACTGAAAACTCGAATTCTGAAAATTTCTGGGCATATGAAGTACTTTAATGATCAGAGGAAATACGCTGATTTCCGGTCGACCGAAGGTTGTTGTTTTTGAGCAAATTGCAGAAGGTCATGGACATGTGCTCATTGATTATGACCCCCTGTGGAAATCACAAAGAAAATTTGGCTTGTCGATTTTGCGTGGGTAAGAGCATGCGGACGTACGTGTGATTTATACATTGAAATTGAAAAAACATTAAATCGTGATTTAGGCGTGTGGTATTAAAGATTACGAACAACCAACTTTGCTGTTGAAGGTTTTGTTCTTTTCTACAAGTTTTGGCGTGGGTAAAAAAAGTATGGAGGAACGCGTGCAAGAAGAAGTGAATTACTTGAACCAAGTCATCCAAGAAAAAGGCGGAGAACCGTTTGACATTCAAATAAAGGCTGCTTGTGTTAAAATCAAGTAAAAGCTTTGCTTGATATTCAAATAAGATGTTTGACACTGTTTTTTCAGGCTTATTTAGGCAACGTCGTGTCAAACAATATATGCAGTGTCATATTTGGAAAGCGATTTGAATACAGTGATGAACGTTTCACTGAAATTATGAAGCAGCTAAGCAGAAGGTAGGTTTTGTGTTTATTTACTGGTTCTGTTCAGCGCCGGATTAAGGCTTTCGTGGCCTCAAGGCATATTTCAAGTATGAACTGAACTAATGATAAGAGTAAATAAAAAAACAAAAAAGCTTTATTAGTAAACATTTATTTTTTAGCAAAATTCAGTAATTAGAAGTACAAGCTAAAAATGTTACTCGATGTACTTACATAATAATTAGCGCCTAATAAATTAAATTGTAACTTTTCTTGATTTTATCGTAGCAAATTCATCGATAACTGAGCTAAAATCACTTAAAAGCACTAATGTTTCTGTATGCTTTTGTGGAATCAGTCGACTGCCATCTGCTTTCGTCTTTTCGCGATGATTCAAACTTGCACATATCTCTATTCAATTATGTACTTTCCACAACAAAAAAAAGCTGTCACCTGCAAGCTTTGCTTGCAATTTTCTGGACTGAGGATGCGTAATTTTACGTGAAATCGATTTCCTATTAAAAGTTTGCTGATCGATTCCTTGTTTACACCCATCGTGGAAAGTACATACTTGAGCTAAAATCAGTTTTGTGTAGCAGTTCTCTTTCAATACACAGAACTGCCAGTACACCAAGGCGGTCCTGACTCATGGTAGATCGCTTCACATTCTTAATTCGAGCAAGCTGTGAAAACGAACTCTCTCCAGAGCAATTAGTAGACATAAGTGATAAGTGTATTCTAAAAATTACTGCGGTGTTTGGGAATGCAGTGTAGACTCCATTCGTGTGCAACGATTTGAAAATATGTTGAGCAATTCCTGTTGACTCCTCTCTGTTGTATTTTTTGACTGTTCCTTGTAGCAGCAAATAAACTGACAGAATTCTGAGTAGAATGCGAGAGATATTTTGGATAATTATCAACAAGTCTTTCAATTGCAATATTGATATCTTCATCGGACATCGAATCAAATTCGGTTAGAACGCCAAAACGCTGTTGCACAAATAAATATGATTTAATGCGTTGCTTCAAAGCATTGTTGAGTTGGTCAATTATAACATAAAAAGTGATGACTTTGCATTTGTTAAGTCCTGACATTTCTAGCAAAGCATCAACAAAACTTCCTTCACTAAAATGCTTCCTGCGTTTTGGTGCTCGGCGTGATTCACTTTCAAACTTATAAGATTTGTTTCCACTGCGGTCATAAGCTTTCACATCATAAGAGTCAAACTTCTCCCTACATTCAGTTACAAATTGATCCAGACTTTTCACTCACAGCGGTGGTAAGTTCAATGCTAGAGCTCTGCAGCAATATGCTGCATTTATTGAAGCGCTGCAATATGTCATTCCAAAGTTCACACATAAAAGCTACTTCTTTGGTGTCCATTTGCTACTTCTTTGGTGTCCATTTGGGAAACAGTCGTGAACAACCCTAAACAATAAAAACTGTAGATTAATTTCGCAACAATAAGTTCATCAAAAACATATTTTAAGTTTTCCATAGCTCAAATTTAAATGTTTTCCCGACACAAGTTGCCTGTATTTTTTCGTGGCCTCAAGGCACATGCCTAGTTTGCCTAATGGTTAATCCGGCACGGGCTACAACCACTACACTTATGGCAATAAAAACTTTAACAAGTTGATATCACAAAACTGCAATCTTTGGTAGGATATGTGCTTAAAAAATAGGTTTATTGCAATGGCTTTTTGTGCATGGTAGTATTTTGCTTAAGGATATGAACGCTGGGTAATAGCAAGAAATGGTAGGCTACCAGGTAAACCTTGCAACTAATAGCAAAATGATTCACATATGTCAAGGCTCTATATTGCATTGTATGATTGCGTCTGTGATATGGATAACGAGTCTGCAATAAAAACTGTTATTATAATTGTTATTATTGGTTTCAAACCTCGAAAATTTTGATTGAGGGACCCATATCTTTTTGAAGAGTATTATGCATCTTATCCATGACGAAAGAACAAAGGGCCTGCTTATCCTTTGACTAAGATCCCTTAACATATTGGTAGGGGTCATCTTACCTTTTGTCTGGGGCCTCTTGGACTTTAAATGTACAGTAGACACTGACAGGTTCTTTATGTTTGACCAAAGACTAATAGGCTCGTTATCCTTTGATTATGAGACCCTAACATCTTGGTTGAGGGCCTTTTACATTTTGACTGGGCCCCCCTGTCCTTTGATTATACAGAAATCTATTTATGTTTTATTATTTCAGTTTGGCTTCTTATCTTCAGGTTGAAAATCAAAATGTGTTGAAACATATTACTAATAACAACATATAGCCAGAGCTGGGCAGTAGTGATCTACTAAGATAGCAAACTACTGTAGCGAGCTAATTTTCCAGTAGCGATTGCGGGAGCGCCGCTCTTTTTTGAAAAAATAACGGCTGCGGTAGCGAGATATCACCATAGGTAGCGGAACGGGGGGGCCGCATGGGACCAGGCCCCCCACTTTCATTTCTGGGGGGTCTGCCCCCCCACTTTTAAATTTCAATTTCACCTAAATAAGTTTAAGTAACACAATTACGTCCATTGTTAAAGTAAATCGATTGATGAAAAAATGTTGCAGAATTTTGTCATCATTATTTGCAATATATTATTTGTAATTTGGCAGGATTTCGTAATTGTTTGGCAAAATACACCGTGCACAGTCGATCTTGTCACCCTGCTATGGCTTGCTTACCGCGTTGGTGGTGTTGAACAGTGTTGCCAGATGGTGTAATACAGCACAATTTCTTACAGAAATGGTGTAATTTTACATGCTTGTGTGCATGGGCGTCAGAGGGATTTTTCCAGGGGGGCCACTGATGGATTTTTCCAAAAGTTTTTCTAGAAGGGGCCATAAGTGGTTGAAATTTGTTTTTTACCACTCGAAACTAAAAAAACAGCCTTTTGTGCTGAGAATTTAAAATTCCTGCCCCCCTTCCGCCGCCCATGCTTGTGTGTTGGAAAAAAATTCGTGCCACATCAATCAAAAATTGGTGTAATTTCAAGCGTTTCAACACCATTCTGTGTAGTTAAATTTTGCTGAATCTTATACGCAAAATAAAATATTTGACAGATCAGTTTCAATTGTTTTTGGTTTGCATTGGCGACACTAAATAGCTATATTTTATTTCTGCATTGTCAACGCAATTGGCATCCTTACAGACGACTTGCTAGCTGCTACATATGCTTTGTCTAGTCTTTACATTGCGGTATGTAATGCAGTTGTAGAATGAGTATTCAGTCATGTTACTTATGTGTTCAAGATGTGGAAAAGTTGTGATTTTGAATGTGTTTAAAACAGGTATCAATGCTGTGCCATTTCGCCTGTTTTGAAAGCTGTGTTCTTGGCATTTTTAACAGCCCAGTGGAGACTCCGGCATACGAGCACCTCGGGCTTTGCTCGAGTCTTGATTACGATTTACATCGGAGAATGCGGGCTTGCTTGCTTTGTACATTTGTGCCACCAACCACGGTCCTATACTTCACTTCAAATTGTTAACTCGGGCTTTTTTCTTTGGGCCTTGTCACTGTTCATATATTTTCGTTCCATGTCTGGCCTTTCGCGTTCATGTTGCAGGTGACCAGAATAAAACTATAGGCGTATCGTTCGTAGTACAGTAAGCGTTCTCTCGCACTTTACTCGCTCAAACGTTACAACTCGAGCTGCCCTATGCAATTAAGTATTTTTTAACACATAATTCATGTCGAACTGAATGTTTATTGAAACAATGGATTTGTATAGAACATTTGATTTGAAGTCCAATCCAAATGACAATTACCATCATAAACGATAAAGTGTCCAGCAACTCGTGCTAATATGAATAAGCCTAGTAAGCAGAGAACATAATGGAGTTATCATTACTCTGTGACGTACGTTACACCTCAATGGAGAACTTATCACGACATGAGAACTTCTCATTTATTGTTACGTAACTAACGTCACAGAGCAACGATAATGCCAGCCAGAATGAAAACAAATGGAAATTTCAGTGACACAAGCCTTGAACGGTTGCATTCAATCAAAATAAATCGTATGATGAGCCCGAGTGACGCTGTTGACCTGGGTCGCCCCTGTAACAACCAATTTGAATTTCAGGTGGTTTACCGATGCGTTTTCACAGTGGTTCAATTTTTTCTAAAAAAGTAATTTAGACCTTCACATGGTGTATAGGTAATGATGTCATGTTTCAATGCTTGTGACGTCACAGTTGCCAATTCAAACGACAAAACTTTTCTGTAGTTTTTTGACGTGCACTTGTGCCCCCCCACTTTGAAAAAGGTTCCGCCACCCATGGCTATCACCATTTTACCGCTACCACTATTCGCTACTTTGGCGCGAGTGGTGGCCAAAGGAAAAGTTCGCAAGAGCTCTTCTGTCAGCACACGTTGATAGTCACTGTTCTTCTCACTGTTTTGCGCTGATTTTGGATGATTTGTTTGCGGTAAGCTAGCATCACATTAGGAAAAATTTAGCTTAGGTTGCTTTTGACCTGATCGATAGGTTTCACGTTAGTTCAGCAAAAACTCAGCATCAGCGACAAATTTATAGCAGTTGGGGCTTCGAAGCATTAGCTACTAATACCGGTAAAGCTGCGTATGATTGCATTGAATGCTTAGTAAAATATGGCACTGGGTTTAACATTTGTCTGCATGTGTACCTACGGTTTTTGTTTTGAAGTATATGTCCATATGACAGTTATTGTAGCTTGGTTCGACTACAGTATATTTGGCTGTATGCATAACTTGAAGTAAACTTATGATTTTGTCTTGAAGACAGTGGCGTAGCCAAGGGGAAGGGGAGACATCTGTTCTGGGCACAGCATTTTGAGGGCGTAAATTGAGGTTAGAATGTCACGGAACAATTACGAAATGTCAAATGTCATCGGATGGTAATAATTAGGGCCATTTTTATGACCTAAAAAACTTGAAAATATGACTTTATTTTTCAGAAAATATAACTTTATATGACCAAACAAGAATATTTCTTTTTTCAATAACTTTATGGTGATTCCCTATTGCTACATGCTGTTCAACAAAAATGCGCTTCTCGTGCTCAACCACACAACAGCACACTTGGCAATAGAGTTTCTGATTAGATGTAGCTGTAAACTCCTCAAAATCGTTTCTAATCGCTTTGATTTTTGTAGGACTGGACGATTTTGCTTTTGGCATTGTGAGTTCTGTTTCTAACTTCGTAAAATGACAGTTGACACACTCCTTAAGAGAATCAGAAGTAGATCCAGAAATGGAACAAATTCTGCCGTGTGACAAAATGTTATATCATGTCATACACTAGATTATCCAAGTGCTCGTAAACGAACGGCAGATTTGCTAATACGTTGGCGGTGCAGTGGCTTTATCACATTGTTTACGAAACATGTTGATTGCGCAAATTTACAACTGTTTGTAGAATAATCGTTGCAGTCATTGATGTTTCAGTTAGGTTTGCTTAAGTAAAAACAAGATTGCTCGCAGGGTTCCCAAGTGGGTTCAATTTGAAGGATGCAGCTTAGACCTAGCAATACAGTAGTTTCACCTGATATTTTGACATTGTAGTTTCCTTATTGAATCAGGTTAAAAATATGTAAAATATGACTTTATGACCTAACATGGAAATTATGACTTTTTATGGCTTTGTAACTTTTGGTATAGACTTCGTAGGGGTGCGATTTTTGTTTTAAAATTCGTTTCATAGCTTCCTGAAGGACAGAATGACTTTTTTGACTTTAAATGGCCCTACTAATAATTACGATTTATAAAATGTCGAATGCCAGTTGCTGATACCTATTTGCAAAATCTCATCAAGATCACCAAGGTTCGCAAAGAGAGCAATTACGAACCTTAATGACGTTTTAAGGCGTCGCATGTGTCTCTAGCAACCAGCGCCCGCATGTGGTTTGACTCACGGTTGCGTCACAATGTTTTTAGATAGCCAGGGTTACGAACTTTCCACTTCGTTTTCATTCTATAGCTGCGCCACAATGGACAGGAATCCAGCCAGTGTTGCCAGATGTGCTATTTTTCTGCCAAATTTGGTTATTTTTTTATTTGGTTGGGGGGTAAATTTTACGTTTGGCGGGTGGCGGATTTTTTGGCTATTTTCGCAATATTTCGGCGGAAAATTTGGCAGATTTTTGTACAAGATTTAGACCAGTGTTTGGTTCATAAAAAAATTATAAAAATCAACTTAATATAGTATACTAACCCAAAATTCATTTTTCCGGTTGTGTAGGTTGTTTGTACCAGTGCCGACTGTTTCAGTCCAGTGGAAACCCTGTATTCAGTTAGGTTTCAGTGATCAGCTCGATGCTCGTCATTTGACAGGTCGATGTACTGTAGTAGACGCGTGCTGGACTGCATTGAATATGCTTGCTCAGAGAAAAGATCTGGAAAACCCTAAGTTGTATAAATACTGATAGAGTAAGATTCTTCCAGAGAAAATGGTTAAAAGTGATCCTAGATTTAACAGCTTTATTTTTTATGTTTTTTAAGAAACTAAATGGAAGAATGAGACACTTGTGCCCAGTTTCGGATAAAAAAGCAAAACAAGGATACAGTAGATCAGGGGTCTCCAAACTCCGGCCCGCGGGCCAAATCTGGCCCGTGAAGCCATTCTATCCGGCCCGTGAAGGCATTTCATCCGGCCGCATAGACATTTTGTCAATAATGAAAAAACAATATACTTACGAAACATTTGTTGATTTAGTAGAATACAACTTATTTCGAAACAATCACATTAAGTAAGATGTCCGGCCCCCGAACTTCTGTACAGTACTTTATGTGGCCCTCTGGCAAAAATGTTTGGAGACCCTGCTGTAGATTAATGAGTTGCAAACCACTATTTGTACAGATTGTTTTGTGAAATGTTCAATTCTGGATAACGTTCTACAAGTTACTTGAATGAGCCATTACTTATTCTTGTGAGGTCTCTAGCTCAGTTTGTTCTAAAACACTCAGATATTCTTACTTGCTTTTCGTGCTGATTGTATTATTGATAAAGAAGTGGGGTCAGGTTTCAAAGAATGTGAACGGATGAACGGTTTTAAATCATGGATTCGAAAAGTGCAAAGTATGCTGAGAAAGCCTGGTGCAAGTTTTGTCGCTGCGAAATCAGAGCACATCGATCAGATTTAAATAGCGATTGTGCTTCTAATAAACACCAGGGTAATGCCGTTTCCCGTTATACCATGCGGCAGCATGATGACTTGTTAAACATTGGTTTTCAAATAAGTTCTGACAGCAGTAATCAGTTGTTTAGTTTTGTATTTGTAAATACAGTAGTTTTGTAAATGGCGGAGGCTGTGAATACATAATCTTTACGTAAGGTGCGATAGCATGTACACCATCTGTATCCACTGCCTTCACAAATTGGTTTTGCAAAGATTGTATGGTTCCTATACGCGCCAGGGAGTAATTTTTTACAGTCCGCAGAATTGACAAATTGCACTTTTTAGTGGCTTAACTTTTTCATTGGTTTTCAGAGTTGGCTATAGGTTTTTGCCAATTTTGGCTAATTTTTTGTGAAGATTGGCTGTAAAGTTTTTTAAAATCTGGCAACACTGAATCCAGGATTCACAATGCATGCAACTGCGCATGCTTTTAGAGCAGCGATAAACCTTAACAGTATATTCTTACGACAACAGATCTGATGTTTAGGAAATTATTTGATCTTTGATGGTTTGACAAACTTCATGTTGAAATGGATTTGATGTGGTTCTGAAGGTATTATGATGGTTTTTATTTGTGGAATGTTTAAATAAATCCTGACTACTTTGCAAAATTATAATTGCAAATGGGCAACAACGCTGAGTTTATTAGTTATAATTGTGTACTTTTCAGCTACTCCCAGGTACGCCGGGGAGCGGGGGCATTGTTCCCCTGTTCTTTCAAAAGGGAAGCAACGGGAACGGAGGTAACTTTTAATAACAGCATCGTATCGGATTTCATGGTTAACACGATCTATTTGAAACAAATTCATTGCAGCTATTCACGCGCCCACAATATTCAGAATGGTTTTCTACACTTCCTGTTATTACTTTTGAGGTCAACATTGCTGCTGAACAGAAACAAACATATTGATGGAAGAATTTTTTGTTTTTTATAAGTTTGCATTTCCCTCAACGCTTTTACTGACCCCCTGCCCTACCGCTGTTTCGGCTGCTACCTGTTTTTTATCTAATTCCACCTATAAACTGAGCATCTCCACAGACATAATTGCCGAAATCCAGGTTACAAAATTGCTAAAAAAGCTTCTTACCGAGTCACTGACGTTAGATATTTTCTTGGTTAAAATATACGACGCGTTTAAATCTTCTCAGCTTTTTGACAAAGTAATCGATAAATTTTCAGCAGCAAAAGCAAGAAAACTGGAATTAGATAATTGCAGGTACAGCATCAGATTCAGTGCCGGGCCCAAGCCCCACCATGTTCATGTGTTTAGTCATATGTACGACATGTGCCTGCCACGTAAGAGTCATTTTTATTGGCGAGGAAAGTTTGTTTGTGGGGCTCAAGCTCTCATATCTTCCAGCTGCCTGCCAACATATGCATAAAAAATACGTACCTATCGGTACGACCGGATTGAGACGATATTTGACTTGAAGCAATAAACCTGTTGTTCTTGGCATCGGTGCATGTTCATTCGACGCTGCTCTGAGCGTTGAAGTTTTTGTACTCACGCAAAGAATCATCAAACCAAATATTTTAAGTCGGTCTTATTTAAAATCTGGGCCTAATGCTGCAACATCAGCAGCACCAACCTTAACGTATGCACTATGCAGGGCCGTCGCCAGCGGGGGGAGTGGTGCCCCGGCTTCCCATTTCATGTTTGGCCCCCAGGTTGCTGCATACATCCAATGTTGCATTAAAAAATGTGGCCCCTTGTGTTTTTTGGTCACCCTGCTGCGAAATCCTGGAGACGGGCCTGACGTAAATCCCGCTCAACTCAACCCTGTTGTTGTAAATTCAGAGCGAGAGAAACACGCCGAATGACCGAATGTGTCAGGCATAGACAGCGAACACCCAATGCAATGGCCAGCATAGAGACATTCCCGTCACCTTGTTCTTGCATACCAGAAAGTCCACCGCCCTGTGTCAGCAAACAGCTCGTCTCAGGTTAGTTAGCACAAAGGTAGCATTCACTGCCGCCTTCTGAACGACGCGAGTGAAAAAAACACGTCATCCATTCTTGTCTCGGTATTTTTACGCCTAACGCATGTAACATAAGTTTAAAATACGGGTGGTAAAGGCGATTACGGAACGGCAAAAACGAACGACACGACAATACAAAGCAATCACGTGATGCACGTAAACGTTTTTCGATTGGTGCGCAAGCAACAAACAGCTCAATCACTTAGGACGCGGCAGATCCACAAAAAATACAGGCAGGTGCCAAGCAGAGACGCTCATGCTTGACTTTTATCACGCATGCAACGCAAAAGCGATGGGCAACTCCTGTCTGCACAAGTACAAGGTTTAAATGCATGTTAGAAAAACGATTCTTACGGAACTGGCATTAGCCATTCATACAATACGCGCTAATGTCGAGTTTCCTACGTTCACTCATACGCGGGCTGGGATTCCTACAATCGACGATTTGGTCTGGTGATCCGATTGGTCTGTAGAGCCTGGCGATTCGCCAGCCAAGAAGACCAGCGCAGGTCGGGCACGCACCACACCAAGAAGTCGTTTTCAACACGCCACACGGCAACTACACAGCGAAGACGAAACCACCACGCAGACATTGACACTACATAATTTCATGCGGCACTGGCGGCACACAATAAAAGTCACATGGAATATGGTACGCACCAAAACGGCGTAAAACGGGCCACCTACAGCTCGAAAGGGTCCAAGCAACGGTCAGCAAGTGTGGGTTTCCGTAATTTTTACGAGTTGTGCGACTGCTTTTCATACTTCATGCCTCAAGATCGGCGCATTCTTTCCGAACTGACGCACTGAAAACAGCGTTATCCAACGTCAACATGATTTTGCGAACTAATTCAAGTCAAGCAACACACAATCGCTACTTTAAAAAAAACAGCTGCACAGTGCTGCACCGAAGGTCGTAAGCACCTCAACCAAAGCAGCGAAACGTTGATTGCGTAGTTGAAGAAAGGTTCTATTTCACTGTTTTGCGCTGCAGCTGTTTTAGGGCAGGGATTGTCTCGTCCTGTTTAACTTACGGATCAAACGAAGGGTGCAACTCCGCAATCTATGGTCAGACGATGCATTCATTCGTAAATTCCTTGGATCCACAGCGTGCACGAGTAGGTACGCTTGGACAGACTCGGACAAGGCCGACAATTCAAATCCACACATCTCGCGATAATTACGTGTGTATGCCGCAATAAAAGTAAGTCTGATCGATTCAGTAATCTACTGATTGAAACCACAATTTCAACGAAAGTAACACAACATTCGATTTCATTTACTTCTTGTTCATGTTTTCAAGAATACAGCAAATCAAGTTCATCAACAACCATGTCAGCTGTGATCTTTATCATTGCTATTGATGTGCTTTTAACCGGTTTACGGAAAAGAGGACTTCGTCCGCGACCTATGAATCAGACTAATGCCACTAGCATACACAAAAGTAGACATTTGCGGAAATTGTTTTTTCTTTTGATTTGGACATTTTTGCGGTTGGGGTGAACAAAAGCGACCTTGATGCATGTTTCGTAGCATACCACTTTTAATGAAACCATGGCATTTCGACGCTGATGCAAAATTGTTTGCAATTTTGTGCCCTTAACCTTCAGTTGCAGTCGGTGCTGACATGACGGTGCTAACCGGTTCGATCCGGAATTGCATTTGCTGTCGTTATCAATTTACCGCGCAACCACGAATCTCGGCTCTGGGACTGAACAGCGTACATAGCAAGGCAGTATTTCATTGACTGAAACAAGACACGCGCGTTTACAACAGTGCGGTGAAGTGCTGCGATATTTTCAATTACTTGATAAGTTGTCAAGTGATTGCAGCGCGGCACGACAGGAAGAGGCTGCTGAGGTGATCGCTCGCCATCTCTATCTTTTAACAGAGGTCCGTTGCGCAAGCAGAGGGTCTTCGACAAACATTTGGTAAGTTGTAATAAAGCGACAATAACACGATGCAGTCAGGCGTGACCAGCGCGAACGGCTTCTAACTGCTTGTGCGCTGAAAACGACCTAGCTGTCCAACCACGCGCAATGCGCCACTTGATACGTATAAACTGTACGATCACACTTGTCACAAAATCTCACCGGTGTGTCACAGGGTGAAAGCCCAGGGAAACAGATAAGCTCAAAATCAATCACAAACTGTATATAGTAGGCCTGGCTTGAAGCTATTACCAACCGCTGCCGGAACGTTACCCTGTCTGAATGGAATATGTCCGACGACTTATGTTGTGTTGATCAATTTTACAAAACGTAAACTTTCGATGAGCTCGCGCTTAGTTCGTGGAGGAACTACATCAAGCCGCGCTGTGAAAGCGGAACCAGCTGCAAAAAGCCGAAACAAGCAGTTTTTAGTCACACAAAATATCTTATTGGTCAACTACATGCACAACAGTGGAGAAAATTTGCGCATCAACTATGCAGTGCGACAAGCTTTGCCTATACTTTGCAGGGAAGGATAATTTTGTGTAATTTGACAGAATAGAGTCGAAATTGTCAACTACGCTTCTGCAAAAGATCAGTAGCGTTTAGACGTTCGCAGCCTCACACACCATAAAACTAAGATGAACAATTATTGCTCTAATTGCCCGTTTATCGCTCGCAGACAGGCGTGAAGGGATTTGTTTCGCATTTTACACGTCCGGCCGTGCATGGTGAGACAGCTGGGCTGAACGCTACGGCGGAAAGTGGCGCGAAAATCGAACTGCAAGGTAAGGAAGGGTTCAAAACAAGCGAACTCGAGTGGATGCCGGATCACGTGACAAGGCGCAAATGCAAAACGGCGCGTGCGGCGCATTGTACGCGCGCTGATACTGGGACACGATCAACAGCTTGGGAGAAGTTCACGCTACCGCAAGATGCGCACCTGACGCGCGAGTACCGACGTCAACAAACCGGAAGACGCGCACGGTAGCAGCGTGGCGATCGAACGCCAGCGTGACATCGACGGCTTGCGGTTTGGTTCGTGCGACCGCCGTCGGTTGGTCAACGAAAGACGACAGGGTCGGGGGAGAGAAAAGAGACCTGTTAGTTTGCGGCCGTGTCTTCGGTAAGCTCGCGTGCTCGGTTAATCATTGGCGAACCGTCTAAAACGAGACGCAGGCGATGGGGGAGACAAAAACGAGTCGAGTAATTATTATCGATCGTGTTACTAGCCATCGACACAATTGCGTACCTCGGCATCAAGCTTGGGGCGAGACGGTGACTGTAAAAGAACACGCTTCGGTCCAGAAATGCTGACAGGTGCGGCTATCTTGCTGAACTCGGAAAGTTCGTCAACTCACTTACGGACGGGTAGCGTGCGCCAGCGAGATCGGGGTGATCGCTTGAGTGGCTGGCGGGCTGCTTCTGCTGCTTCTCTCCGTGCGGCAAGCAAGACAGCGCTGACCTTTCGGCCACACGATCGCCAAACAATGAAAGAAAGAACGCAATTTCAGCAATTCCGCTGGTGCCACATGCATAGAGTTGAACCGGTCAAGTATTCGATTTGGAATAAGGTTTTAACAGCAGCACTGCATCATCTCGGTGCTCACCCGCAATTTGTCGCAGGCCGGGCGATCACTGAACGCAAGCAATATAAAACATACTTATGAGTAAGAGCCGACGGGCTTATCGGCAATTTAGAGCCCGGGACGCCTTTATCAGGACCTTTCGCATTTTCAACTGCCTTTTTGACAAGATTATCAGAACGTTTATTGGTGTGCAAGCTTATGTGAAAAGTCGCTGCTTAAGCGCAATGTCGACAGCATCGTAAAAAAACACAAAAAAAACACTCGCCCTACTTTTATTCGCGCCCGGAACATAATTCCTAAACCCGACAGCCTAACGCAACCTGCACTGCCGTATTCAACCTAACGTAACAATACTCAAGTCATAGCGGGCGCAGAGTCGCGCCAGACCGGAATGGAAACTGTGCCGCTGCATTACGCGGGAGTCGAAAAACAAAAAGAGAGAGGAAAAAGAAACAGGGATAGAAACAAGGAAGCATTGCTAGCACAGTTAGGCAACTTGCTAAAATCACGCAATGGAGTATATGTGTGTCGAGCAATGGCTAACTAAATAAGTCTGAATAGTCAAGGACAAAGCGTATCATGGACGATAAAGGCAACGACGCACATCAAGGTCTCACTTCCGCTTGATCAGAGCTGAGTACGACGGCTCGCCGGAGTCCAGGGTGTCCTTTTCGCCTCTTCCCAGATCCGGTGCAGCATCGCGATGGTAGGACATAAAGCGTTGCACGCGGCATGGCCCCCGCCACGAATGACGTGACACGGCTCTACGTCATCTAGCGGAAATTCTCCCGTTCGTGCACAGTGCAGCAGGCGGTTCGGGCTTGGCACGTGCGGGCGTCGAGCCAATAATATGTCCGTGCGCCGGCAGCGCGCAGCTACAAAACCACGCAGCACGGTCTGTCCTCGCTCTCCGGTTTGACGGGCGGCTCCGAGTATTTTTGATATTCTCTGAAAAACAATTGCGCCGGTGACGTAGGCGTCGTGCGCGCATGACCGAAATCTTATCTCGCAGCGCGAAACGTTGCGTGGCACGTTAAAGTGAGCGGCGGCAATGATCGTGTAAATCTACAGGTATCCTTTCGTTGACAAACACCCGGCGCAACACGAGAAGTTGGATGCGACACTTTAAGCTCATCGGGCAGCATGTTGCATGACATTCACGATTAGTGATTATAATAATCCAAGCCTTTATCAGGCCCTTTCGCATTTTCAACTGCCTTTTTGACAAGATCAGAAGAACAAATTGCTTTTGCCAGACCGCGCACGCGGCTTTACAGGTAAACAATATTTGATCATGTATGTCAGGGGCGGCCAACCAGTCAGAGACCAAGAGCCACACCATACACATGGGCACACATGAACATCACCCCACCTTTTCCTCAGTCAAACACATACCTTTGCTCAGCTAGACTTATTGTAAATAACACACACAGACATGAAGATGACAGAACTTTACAAGGCATTTATTGTTACGCATGTTATTTGATGGGACTTACGGTAATTACGTAAGAGTCGCATGAAACCGGGTCGGCCACCCTTGATATGCTCACATGTAAAAGGTGTGCTAAGGCAGGGAAAAAAGAGAGATGCCGCTTCTTTAACAGCAGTGTTCTAAAACAAAAACACCGCTCTGTCGCGCATAAACTGGTAGCGCTTACTGGGAACTAAACAGACACACAAGGAAGAAACAGCGAGACCGGTGTGCCCACACATCACGGCGCCGACACAATAGATTATGCCGAAAGTCTAACCGACAATGCACTAGGCCAGCATCAATAGGAAGTGTGCTCTGAGTCACAAGGGAGCAGTTAACGGATGCCACATAACAATTACCGCCTCGAAGACCAGTGGGAGGCAGCAAATTTTTTAAGGCGCGCCAATTACGGCAGCAAATCAAGATTGAAAACACGAACAGAATCCCGTCAAAACCTACACCTTAAGGATTGCCAGAGTCGTGTCCGATCCGATCAGTGAATCTTATGAGTATGCGACTGCAGCGTTACCCGCACTGAAGCTGCGACGCATGCGAAGCATCCCGGCTTCGCGCATAGCGAACAGAATGACGCGGTCATACCAATGCTTTGCAACAGCAATAGCAAACGAACAGCTTTCAACAATCCAAAACACTTCCTATGCTATCAAGGAACGACAGGTAAGCCGACACGGTTGCGCGCCAGCCGAAGCGTGCCGGAATCATCGGAAGCGAACAATCTTTCCCAATCTACACTGGGGGCGGAAACCGTTTTAAGTGTTGAACTCAAAACGCGCCGGGCAAAATCACGATTTACGTGGGTTAACATCTCGAGGATGCGGTTACAGGACCCGTTAACAAAACGAAGCGCAGTGTCAAAGGCCAATCCATGTCGATCACAAAACGACGTGACAGTATCAGATCACGCGAACTTTACCATAACGAAAAGGATATTGCGGAGCGAGTTTACGTGATCTTCACAAAGATGATATTCACGGCAGTCCTAAGTGATTAACTTCGTGATCAACAATCGTGAAAAATACGAAAGAAAGTATTAGGCTCACTGAGAACAGTGTTCGCTTGGTAAACGACTGCACAGAAATTGCTCTGCGCGCATTCCATGCAAATCCCATAAAGCGAACAAGCCGCCTTGTTTCGTAAAAAAATCGGGTGCGGGTGACCGAAAAAAAAACTAACTGCTTTCACCAAAACAAAATGCAGTTAACCACCCCACACTTCCTTCTCACATTGCAAGCCTTCTTCAGACAAAGTTTTCGTGTATGCCAAGCTTCGCGATAATGAATGTAAAGAGCGCTTTTTAAATGCTATACACAGCACGGTTCGGGGAAAAGCGAGAGCTCGAAATCCGGCAAAGCGAGCGGTAGCAGCAACCTTGTAAATTTGTGGGAAGTCTTTTGCTGTATAACACCGCATTCAAAGAAGCGGAAGCTCAGCTTGAAACGAAAGAAGCGTCACGCTCATCCGGCAACTTCCCGCATTAACTGATGCTGACCGGTGATGTTTGCAGAAAATGTGTTGTTGCAACACTGTCTTCTAAACGAAATTTTTCTGAGACGCATCATTTTGAAATTTTTCTGAGACGCATTATATAAAAAAAGACGCATTATTTTGAAGCAGCAATTATTCCAAATTTGTTTAGTATCATCTTTGCCTTTGAATATTGGTAACTGTAATTTTCTGACTGTCTAATATTTTGTATTTAAAACAAAACTGCCACGTTAAGAATTTTCCAAACGGCTGAGTGGCTCATTCAAAAATCGTCTCGTGCTCCATTTGTAGGAAAGCACTACTTTAAAAAATAAACTTTTTCACTACCACAAGCCACGAACTTTTTATCAAAATCAATTATGCGTCGGAGGTACGTCAACTAAACTTCGAAAATTGGATGGTAATTCTTACTTGGAGTAACACAAAATGTTTACAAAAATCAGCTAACTGGAGAAAAATTACTACTAACGTCAAAGACTGATGTGGTGAAAATATTCAGAAAACACTTCTGCAAAGTTTCTCGACAGTATCACGGAACATGCAACAGAAAAACACGAACGAAACTTGATTGATTCTATGCAGTATTCAGCAACATGGACGCTACCCAACGCTTTCAAAATTTAGGGCGCGGGTATTGGATCGTGCGGACAGTGCCGTTAACATAGTTACTTTCGAGAGCGAGTAAAAATCGCTTTCTTCCAAATGAAAAATGAATCATTAGATCAGAAGTACGAAGCCCGCAAACTTTTCTTTCACTGCTAAAATCACATCAACGGAGAGCAGGTTTGTGTCAAATTACTTGGAAAAATTCTCACACTAGCGTAAAAGAGGGGGGACAAAAGAAAAGTATTCTGACACAGAAGTTTTAACAACACGAATGAGCCCCAAGCTTTCCGGCAAGTTTAACCCAAACCAACAAACATGCCGCTTCCGGTGATAAACAGCGAAAGGTAATGGATGAATAGCCGCAGATACAACCACTGCCCCGCAGCACCTCACCTTATACTGCGAACAAGGTCGTGGAAGGCTTGGTCGACGTTGAGTTTTAATTTTGCGCTCGTTTCAATATAAGGTACTCCGAATTCTTTCGCCATCGCTTTCGCTTCGTTCTGAGTGACCTGCATCGAGAAATACAACCGGGGTAGAAGCAAATGAGCCGCAACCAGAAGATTTCGAGACGCCTACAAATACAGGCAACTAGCCGCGCGAGGCAAGCCCTACGAATATCTGCATGACCACGTCACTTTGGGGATAAAATTCATGGATATTTGCTTCACGTCAATGGCTAGACGTAGGCATGTCTTCAGCCGAAGTTTCTGCTACAGCGAAGGGGGCAGGGTGTATTTCAAGCAAAAATCCAAAACAATGTTCGAGCACTGCTTCCAACCAAAACTGAAATAAAATGACGCCCAAGGGGAGCTCCCGTCGACCTTTGGCCAGCCAAGGCGCTTCGCTAAGCAAGACGTCGTCTGAAAATCTACCAAGCATCGTGGGATTAATCTGAATGAGTCATGCAAACCTTGATCACTTTTGCTAACCAGGTATCATAGCAAAGTCAATCGCAAACACGCAACATGAAGAATTCTAAAAAACTGTTTGTTCAATAGTATCAGTGTATATATTTTGTCCATATCACCCTCAGCATACTGGATGCAAGAGCCTGCGTTACAAGTGCTTCATCACGTACTTGACTTTAAACAGTCAACTGGAAATTTCAATATTACACGTAATAACTACACAATGCTGTGAGGTAAAACTAATGCTGTGAGCTGCGTATCTTTCCGACCGAGTAAATAAACGCTGCTCCACTGGACAAGGCTTCCGATATCGTGGCAGTAGGCTGGACACACGGCATGTCGAAAAAAGCCAGCGTTAGTGACGCAGTGGCTGTTTGCGCAAAAATAGGAGTTTGGCTTCGCAAGTGGCACATTGCGAGTTGCGCCTTCACCAGGGCCCTGCATCATGCGAAGCTATCGCCGATTTGGGAGCGGCTGCTCGTTTCACGACTGCATCACGTCTCTTGCGCCACCAGCATGTCGGTTACCGACCGAAGTCCGCGGGCGCTCGAGAGAGCAAGACACGTGATGTCGTCAGCTGGAAAATCTACTACAATAGGTTGCTTGGTCACCACCGACAAATGCGCGTGACTACATAAATAGACAGGCGTGAATCATCGGCCGGATTCTTCGATGGCGGGCGCGTTGTAGCAAGAGCAAAACAAAACGCTTCTTGCATTTCGACCTATTCAACAGACCTTGTTTTACTTCACAAAAATGTTCGTTCGAGAAATGCTTGAAAAATGGAAAATCTTCCAGGAACAAGCGTATTCACAAGCATCAACATCAAACCGCTGTTCTACTGCAGAACGCACCGTAGCAAAAACATTTTTGCTATGCAAAGGTGTTAAGCGCTAGGTCGCCAGAGGGCAGGCAACTGCGACGTTTCCGCTTGGCAGTGTTGGTTTAGCCACTAAGATCACGGATAAGCTCATTTGAACAAACACCGCACACTGCAAACGTACGCATCTTGGCGGAGTGTCCAGGTCGCTTTTATTTCCTACGAGGATCATCGGAAATTCATCACGGTCCTTGACCCTCAGGATTTGTCTGTGGAAGTTGTGTATTTCGTTGAAACTGCAACAGCAAGCATGCATTTGTTACGTCACAATCACGACAGCCAAACCGGCACCAGTAAAAGCGTGTTCCTCAGTTTTCCTAACGGCACGGGAAAGCTTCACAGAAGGGCAACGATTTGATTGCTCAAAGTACGCAGATTCGAAGGTATTGCAGTGAAATAAAGCAATTGCACAAGAACTTTAGGTGGGTTAACTGGTTTGAGCAAACACTGGTGATTCCAATTCACAGCACAAATCGTTAAGGTGCTTGTTTAGCCCGCATTGTGCCCCTCATATATACAGCACGGGAACAGTGGCGTTAATGCCTGTCGTTATAATAACACTCGACCGAATTAACGACTAGCAGGGACAAACAAAAACGCTACGTAGTATACAATTAAACTCGATGCTTCGACCCCTTTAACTGAAGTTAACAGGTCTGGCAACTCCCATTCGCAACAAACAACGTGCGAAGTCGATCCATAGTACTGTCCTGTCAGCAAATAATGACAACCGATCACTGATCCTGCTCCAGATGCGCGTTGCACCTGGTCAGCAGATAACAAGCAGCTAATTGTTGGTCTCCTCTTCCTTGTTGCGGCACCACTCGTTGCCAAATAAACCACTAACGACGACAGGGATCAACCAGGCAACCATGCTCGTCACAAACAAGTTAATGGCAAGTTTAGTAACTGACCACACTAACGGATGACGCTATTTTCTATTGTTTACAGATGAACAATATTCCTGCGGGGCCTGTCACGCAATGCCACAGACATGGATTGCGAATGCGACAGAGCGAAAAGCTTAAAACGCGTCACAAATATCGTTTGCATACTGGTATGAATCTTAGAACACAAAGCACCTCGTTGTCAATGCGTTTCATCAGCAAGATTCGAAAGCCTGCTGCGCGAGAAAATAACACGCACTCAATTAAAATGTCCTTACGCCTTATTCGGACGAGGAAAATTATGTTTATCAATAACAGTTGCATTAAAGCAATTTAATCATAACACTACAACGAACCAATAAGAGAAATGCGGTTAAACTTAACGTTGCCGCTAGCGTTATCGGCACGTGACCTCGTGACCACAGGCACATGGCTACAGCGCAAGCTATGCGCTCTCAACTCGTACGAATTCCTGAGAATAACCCAGAACAAGATGCATTGCACAAAAATATTCACAAATTTCCATTTAATGCAAAGTCATTAACTTGCTTGTTGCGACATAGCAAATCAAAACGCGGTGTTAGGCTTGACACGCCTAAGCGCATTTCTCTTTCTACATCTATTACACATACTGCATGTTGAAATTTTAAGACCTTGGCAGTGAAGGTGGATATAAGCTTGCAACACCCTTGCAATCTCAAAAAAGACGCCCTATGTGCGAACTCCTGTCATGGACGATTGAATAGGAACAGAATTACTACCTAATACACTTACAGGCTGATGCGCACCCCACAGTTCCAACACGCGGATTTGAACTGCTTCCTTTGCAAAACCCTTACTGCTCGAGCACAATACAGACATAATAATCATACAAAATAATGTGCATGCTTTGATTACCCTCTGGATTCGCTCGAAACTAATGTGCGTCAAACAACGAACAGCACGAAGTGACCGCACGAAAACAGTTCCGCGGTGCGCGACGTAAATAAGTTTGAGGGGTGCGGGTTTAAGGACAGGGGGCGTGCGAATTAAGGATGCAAATGGTGGTGCTTGCTCAACCACTAAAAAAATTACTGAGGTGGTCGATTGCCAACGTCTCTCTGCAATGCAGGGACTGAGCTCCAAAGGAAACGTTATCATGATGATGACCACAATATTGGGAATTTAACGAAGTTGCGCGAAAAGATCGAAAAACACAGGTCCAAGACAAAGCACCAATTCCCTTGCGGCTCAGTCTCGGGAACACCGCGGTACCCAGTTCATTTACCTTGTTGCAATGCATTTGCGGTACTCCGAATAACAAGCAGCATCAACAGATGTTCTTTTCTTGTTTTGTCTTTCGTAGAAGAGTTTCGACAAAAACGCGCTGGACACCGGAAAATGAACCAACAATGCACAAAAATGTATACCAGGCCACGAAATTTATTACTTGGATAGAGTGATCGAGTCGATACACTCAAACGCTCAGTACCCAATGTCAAACAAAACCTTTGAACTTGCCTGCAATAGCTTAAGTGCAAAATTTTATAATTTTATTTACTGCCCCTTACGTAAGTTGCACAACGCAATACACCATAGCCGGGACGCGGATGTGAAACAAATGGAGCGCTGAAAGTCGTCTGGGTCAGTTTTTAGCTATATGTGACGTTTATACGCAACTGTTGACAACTTGTGTGTTCAATGCGGAAATGTATTGGGGGGGGTCGTCGCTTTGGCCAAGTTCGCTAAAATATTGAGTTGAAAAATAATAGATAGATGCATTATGTTTTCAGATGCGCGGAACTTTCTAATGAATTCTATTTAAGATCTATACGTATGGAGTATTAATCGAATATGTTGTTGTTAATAAACAGACAAAAAAGACAAGTCTGAAGGGCAGCGATGCCCGCACCCCGTCGTTTCATGCTCCATACTAGTTTTGATATCTCGTTCCCTGCGAAACTTTTTGCGTGACGACAAGGCAACTTGGCCCTCGGACCAAACATCAGTGAGGGGACCCCGCGGTACAAATAGGAGTCAACCACAGGGAACAAAAGCCGGGATAGAAATAGTCTGTGAGGCTATACTTGACTTTCTTTTACTTCAAAAAAATTTTTCCCAGATCGGTTCGGTTTGACTTGCTAAAAATAACATCACGTTTGGGCGACGTTGTTTCGACAATGCACTTTCACGACGTCTGGACATTTGACTTCCACCCTGTAAATAGCAGTTTTCAGAGAAGTTTCCAGTTGCTCTTTTTGCAGCGCTGCTTTCACCGATGCAAGTTAGCCGCGCGCTTGTAGAAAACAGACGCTTAAAGCTACGACGTAAACTTACTTTAAAGAAATACTGTGTTGTTCACGACGTAAAATACTGTATCGCTTGCGACATTTTGTTTGCAAAGTAGAGTGCATTAGCTTTTGTGAAGGAGGCACTATGAGTCATCAACCAGCTTTACAGTATTTCTTCCGATGAGTAGACCTGTTTGTAGGACATCTGTCGCCTTTTCGAGTTGAAGTTATTTTCCTTGAATATTTTCCTGGACAGGAAAGTTTCTTAATCTTTGAAAACATACGTTACTGTCACGGTTCGACACAATAGTTTTATTTGTTATTTCAACTAGTAATGCTTCGTTTGACCTGAAGGTTGGACTTAGTTATGTTTTCGAAACTTTCTCGTCCTGAATCACTATCAGCGTGCTGGATGAAATGAAGAGATTCGGTTGAAAAAGCAGTGTTCACAACGACCCTCTCTTCCCTAAAATCAGGGCTTTCCGTCAGATAGAACGACCTTTTCAAGTTCTGTGCCGGAACTAAAGATACAGGGTCTACTCTCTGCGCTCGCGTCAACTGCACAGCCTATATGCATAGCTGGACTGTCTCGGGTGGTTCGAAGAAATTCGGCCGCTTCTTCCGCTGTGGATCGCGAAATCCATCAACGCTCGGACAAAACGTTACAACAAAATGTACTGCTTCATTTCAATCTTCAAAGATGCGTTGATACTTGATATGGGCTGGGTTTTCTGAACGAATAGCACGACATTCAGGTAGTTTCAACCAAACATCCGCAATTAATGGATTTGACCACAATCACGTTTCTTTTCACTGTTAACGATCAAAACAACAATGCCACAATGAATGTCATGATCAACACCACGCAGCGGTTTTCAAACGTTTTCTTTCTTTCTTTCTTTCTTTC
>JGI24159J19872_10002203_pt1 | contig 22900 bp, 22 predicted proteins | sample Ectturendosymbi4_FD_19872 | JGI IMG/M metagenome (IMG submission 19872) | reverse complement strand
AGTCAAATATTTTTACTAACTTACATCACAACTTTTGAACCCGAAACCCCAGCAGGTCATCCAAAGCATCAAAAGACTTGGATTGTAGCCTAGTTTCTAGTGAAAACTTCAGCGAAATACTACCACCTGGCAATTGGCGCCCAGGGCCAGGCAAAGTGGGCCAAGGTGGCCTAAAAGTCCTCCACGTATGACGTCACTCACAGACAACCCGCACCCCCCAATCAAAAAATTTTTTTTCGTGTGCAGACCAGAAGACTTGCCGTGTCTTTTGACGCTTCGACCAGGTGCTTAACCCATACAGGAGCAGAGATATTCCCGAGCAAAGCCATGTGCATTTAGGCGTTTTTTTTGCGAAAATCCTGAAAAGTAGCCGGACACTAAAATGTTAATACTTTGAGGGCCGGTCTGCAGATATATCTTACCTAGATTTCAGCCTAAAACCAGCAGTCTTCGGCTGCCTTCCCAACGCCATAGCTCTTCTGCCTATTGCACTAAGGAGCTGTTCAAACCCCTAAAAGATTTGGCAAGTCTTCTAGTCTGCACTCGAAAAAAATTTTTTGGTTGGTGGTTGCGGATTTTTTGTGAGTGACATCATAAGTGAAGTGGTTTTTGGGCCATTTTGCTCATATTCTTGTTTCTTAAATTTTCTTGTTGTCAGCTTACACATGCTATGAAATTTGTTGCTGCCAAGGAGGTGTAATTGTTGTTGCTTGGTTTGTTGTTTATCAAGCATTTGATTAAAACTGCATCTGAAAACCACATGTGTCTTGCAAATATAGGTTCTGCAGATGGTAATCCAGAATTAATGTAGTTGTTGCTCTACCTTCGAATTAAAATTTTGTCAGCTATAACAAAATAAGTCTTACCAATGAGCACTCCTTGTGCTGGACATTCTAGCCATGGTCTAACAAGCATTTTATGGTGAATAAAAGCATATTGTATCTAGATTGTCACTGATCACAATTTAAAGCCATGGTTTGCTAATATATGCAAGGACATTTTAGTCATGCATGGGAATTAGACTCCTGTGCGAGTTAATTTTTTGTCCGCTCCCGCCCCGCACAATTTAAACCCGCCCTGCACCTGCATGAATTTGAGAAATCTTGCCCATTCCTGCCCTGCACCTACACCCACCCGCCCCACAGGCCATCCTGCCCCGCTCTGCACTTTTCCGGTCTCAAACCCGCACCTATCCAAAAACTACTAAAAAAGCATAACTAGGGCAAGCTTTTTTTGCAATAAAACCGTGAGAAATATGCATTTATTTTTAACAAAAGTTGCAGTAAAAAGTGGCATTTATGCACAAGGATTTTACTCGACAGTGATTTACTCAAGCGATTTATTCACATGTAATGCTAAATATTTCCAAACATTATCTGGTGAGAAATGGCAATCTTTTGCCAACAGTTTGCGTAGCATGCTAAAACTTTGCTCCACACTGCATGAAGTTGCTTGGCAATTTAACAGTTTAGCCTACAGTTCTGGACTGATGCTTGGCCGGGTCATTTATACAATTGCTTCTAGATCACTATACAGTTCAAATCGGTTATCAAAGAGAACGTAACTGTACTGAAATAATGAGTAAAGGCATATTCTAAAACATGTTTTTTTAAATAACACTTCAACATTTTGCACATTTGGCCTACTTGATAAAAGTTGCAGTGAAAAGTTGCATGTAAAAAAGAAAAAAGTTACAATATACAATTCCTGCAACCAGCTTAAAACATTGTACTACATTAATTCTGAGCATTTCAGAAGCTGTTGGAAGCGGTAAAAAAAGTTGCAAAAACTTGCCCTACTCATAATGCCTGAGTCTAACAAAGTTTAACAAGCAACAAAGTCAAGCCATTCATTCTTTTCATTGGCAGCCAAATCAAAACTTTTCCACAGATCTGATCTTTTGCAGTCAACAAATTGAGGTGATAAAAAACACGTTTCANTCCAGCTGTGAATAGCTGTGTGTTAAGCGTTGTCTTATCCATTTAGAAGGACTGCTGGACTGAATTATTCCTCACCAAGCATGACGGTAGCATTGGAAAATTGTCACTTACCCACCACATGGCAAGAGCCTGAGATAATGTTTTGCAACANTGGGTTGTTACATCATAATGTAATAACTGCTGCAGGCCTGCTGTCCTAAGTGCAATGTTGGCAACTTCAGTACATCCAAGTATTTTGGGATTTTTGAGCTATTAAGTTTGTGTGCTTTGGCTCAACACTCAGTTACCCGCACAAATAATTTCTCAACCTGCACCCACACCAAGTACAACCTGCTCCCACCCCACCCCGCAGCAAGTTCAACCCGCCCCGAAAATGTGTGTACCCACAACCTGCGTGGGTCTACCCACCCTGCACAGGACTCTAATAGGCATGTGACAAGGAAGCAATGCAAACTATTGTCTAATTCAGCTGTGTCCAACCTGCGGGCCATGCGGCCCAGTCAAAGGTTTTGTGCAACCCAGTTTAGGTTTCAGCTGCAGTGAAAGTATCCTACATACTGACAACCAGTCCTTATTTTGATAAACTTGAGTTTGACATTTTTGATGCATGTAGTTCTCAATGCCACTTTGTCAAGTCTGTTACCATAGCAGTTAGGATTCGACATTTTCAGTGCATTAGCTTAAGCTAAATCTAAGTTTGCTAAGATCAAAGTACACCATTCAATGCATGGCCCTCATTACTATGTCCTTCAGTTTGCAGCCAGTCAAAAAATTCTAGTTTTTGCTGTAGAGTCATCCGTAATTTGTTCTGAAGATTGTACCACATTTGGGAAACAATATTTAACTTACAAACGTTATTGTTAAGTTGCTAAGGGAGCTTTCTCAATTGTAGAAGATGTTGCAAAAGCTTGACCTCAAATAAGTAATTGTCATTCCAGAATTTCTTCCATACTACAATGAAATCTCTGCATCAAAATGAAATAGACTTTTGTGACCCACAGCAAATTTATTTTGATAATTTGGCTCTTCAAGTGTTCTGAATTGTGCAGGCCTACCTAAAACAGTTTGTGTAGTCTAGTTTTTCCTTTGCCCTCACATCAACAATATTGGGTTGGCCTGGCGATTGTTTATAGCATTAACTAGATCAAATGTAATCAAAGATATCTGTCAGTTTTCAATGAAAACTTGTTGCCCTAATAAAAGCCTTAAGACTGTTAACTGGTTGAAACATCTGCACCACTTTATAAAGTTTTAAAACAGTTCAGTACTAGATTTCTTTATAATTTTGTTGGCTGGTTCTGTAATATGTTTACCAAAATTAAAGAGTTGTTTGGTTCAAGTCAACTGTTCCTATCATATATCTGCACTTGGAGTTGTGTTGTAGGACACAGAAGTTAGCAGCGCTAAGGCCTGTTATAGCCGAAAAAACTAAATTTGTTTAAAAATTACCCAAAAAGAATTTCTACCCAAATTTTAGTTATTTTACCATAACTTTGAATCACAAACGCCAGAAAGTCAATCAAAGGCTCAAAAGACTCTTTTAGCTTAATTTCCCATAAAAACTTGAGTCAATAAATTCCTTCTAGCGGTTGGCACCTAGGGTGCAGTAACCTGGTCAAAATGGCCTAAAACTTACTCCACTTATGTTGTCACCCCCAAAAAACCCAAATCCAAAACTTCACATTTAAAAAAATGCAAACTAGAAGACTTGCTGCATCCTTTGAGGGTTTGGACAGCTCTTTAGCTCAATCACCCAGCAAAGTGGAGTGAATATAGATTTGCAGTGGCATGAATATAGTGGCTCAATGTGAGATTTCAAAGTACGATGTATTTGTACACTGGCAGCAAAGATGTTAACTATTTTTTCTTGAGAATGCAGTCAAATCAATCAACGCATTATTATACTAAGAAATGTGTTTCATGTCTTTTACACATCTTCAGTCCTTTTTCAAACAAGATCTAAATATCTCATCCACCCTTTTGATTGCCAAGACTCTGTCTTGTGTGGTGGCTATAATCAGAAATGCACTGGTGATGCAAAAAAGGTCCCTGAACCCATGGATAAAATAAATTATTACCCAGAAAAAAGTTCTCTTGCATAGCATGCATTGTAACCCTGGTTAAGATAGTGACATAATTTTTGGCTCAGTAAGCCATTTGGGTTGGACATAACTGATTTAAAGCAATATTTGGCCATAGAAATTTTAGCGTTATAACTCTCTGTAGGTGTATACCCTACTTGTTTTTGTCTCACATGTTTTTTGGTGTTCACCCTTTTTATCACGGTAATATTTTGGTAACTTCTACCGCTTTGCTTTTTAGTGCCACTTGCCCTGATAAAAGCCTGTTTTCAGTTAGTTAAAAATTCAGCATCATTTTCAGAGTTTCACAACAAGTGAGGGTAGGATTTTATTATCATTATCCTGTTGGTTGATTCTACAATATGCTAGGAAACCTTGTTCTTTTCATTGGGCTAGATGATATGGTTTGAAACTGATAATCTTATTTAGTACATAACGGACAACTTGAACAGCAAAGACAATCAGATGCCAAACTACTTCCTTTACATGTTTTAATACATTTTATACAGAATGTAGTGAGGGAACCTGAGGTTAGGGGAAAGTTTTTGGTAGTGTTAAATTGTTACTTTTGTGGTTGGTCTAGTTTGATGCTTGTGATTAGCAATAGCAAGCTCTTCTCATATTTTCAGCTCTTGGTTGTGAAGCAGTCTGGTTAATTTGTGTGAATTCCCATACGTACTAGCTCCTTAGACATCAAAAGTAAAACTGCAAATGACGTATTAGCCGAACAAAACGCTTAGGATAGAAAGTGGTGATGAATTGAGCAAAATGTCAAATTAGACGATGGCGAATTAGATGAACAGAAATGTACACAAAAGATAGGAGTTCTGCTGGGACCGACAAAGAGTAACCAAATAAGGTTACTCACCATTGTCCAGTGAAATTGATGAATTAAACGATGACGAATTAGATGAGTTCTACTGTACCTTTGTAAATTTGCTGTGTGCGTTATGTCTCTTGCATTTTATAAATTTCATGGACAGTATCATGTATGCAAAATATGTGATGAGCCCAAGTGACGCTGTTGACATGGAGTCACCCCTGGTTTCTATTTTTCTACAATTTGGCTTCACTTTTGCAGCATTGCTTCAATCCTAAAAATGTCAAGTTGTATGCATCCTGTTACATTAAGGCACAACTTGTTACTTTATACATTACTTGATTTGTGTCTTTGCTAGCATAGCTGAAAGAAAAGTTTGTATTGTGTTTCAATTTATAGTGATTGCTACGTTTTGAAGTAAATAGCAATTATATTCTATATCAATGAAATTTTTTAATTTCAAACATTCGGCTTCAAAAATCTGGTCAACTTGCACCTCACAAATCACTGAGTTTACCAAAAATTTGACCTATTTGGAATGTTGATACTCAAGTTTTTTTAGCATGATAGTAGGTGTATTAGTAAATAATTGATTTATGCAGGCTGTTTTGAATTTAGTGAAGGTGGTTGTCCCAAAAACCTTGAATTTTTATTACAAAGCTTCACTTTTTGCCCAGACAATGAAAAATATTCTGGAAATTGGATACGCAATGTATGTTATTTTATGAACTAAATTGAATTTATGACAAAATTTCTGAACATTATCTTAAATAGCCCAAAATTTTAACCTGATAGAACCTTGAAGTCAGGAGTCATAATTTTAAATCCTTGCTTACAAAGTTTTTTCCTCAGTGTGCAAAATATCTTCAATGATTCTAATCAGCTGCTGCTTTCTTCACGGCATTAAGTAAGAAATAACAAAATAGTATCTACTGTTAATTCATAAGATGTGACTGCAGCATGTAACTTTACTTTTTTTCAGATTCTGATGGAATTAAGGCTATAAAGGCAAAACGTATGAAAGCAACTGATTTTGATGTGGTGAAAGTGATAGGTCGAGGTGCATTTGGTGAAGTTCAGTTGGTTCGGCATAAACCATCCAAAAATGTATATGCCATGAAACTCCTGAGCAAATTTGAAATGGTAGGTCCTATTATGTTTACGTAAGTTGTCATAACTCTTTTTTAAACTTATTTGCCTGTGGTGTATTGTAAAGGCCTGTAAATTAAACATTTCCAGTACAAATTGTACAACAAACTGACATGTACCTATGAGAAAAAATTTCCACTTTTTGTTTGCAGATAAAAAGATCAGAGTCTGCTTTCTTCTGGGAAGAACGTGATATTATGGCTCTTGCTAATTCTGAATGGGTTGTGAAGGTAAAGGATCACAGTGCAGTTCTTCATTTTTGTGAAAAGTGATTGAATGTTTGTTCCTGCTTCCTGGTAGTGCTAATGCTATTGTTCCTTGCTGCTTGGAATAATTTTTTGCCCATTGCACAGAATATTCCAACGTAATTTTTTTAATGGGAAAGCAAACAAATTGATGGACCTCTTCCAGAGGTCCAGCATGGCCTCATCTGGATTTTGATACAATGTGCTAACAGCAATGTTCTATGTGCTTGGTATATCAGGCGATTAGGCAACGTGGTATGATTGTAACCATCGTTTTAGGGATACCAATTGAAACTTGTTTTTTGGAAAAACAAATCCAGTCTTTTTTAAGAGTATATGCTTAGTTTATATTCCCATTACCGCTAAAAACTTAATTAAATGCAAAAGTTTTTTATGTTGTTTAAACAATATTTTAAGTAAAGTTGTGGCCATGTTATCTACTGCTTTTAGTTTCAATCTGTGTGGTGCCACCTTTTTGGTCAACTTTTTTGTCTCGTCACCTGGTTGCTCAGCAAGGAAAAAGGACATGTGGTTGCAAAGACCCAAGTTTCCCACTGTTTTCTTCACCCTGCTTTCAATAGATTTGAAAGTAAAGCTGAAATTCAGAATTTTGTATCAGATAATACTGCTTATGTTAAACAAAATGGTTGACTCTTTTCAGAATTTTTATAACATATGTGTGTTGCTGAAATGCAAGTTGTGCTCAAATGTGCGTTAATGAATTTTTAATGCAGCTCGAACACTCCTTTCAAGATGATAGATATCTATATATGGTTATGGAATTCATGCCTGGTGGCGACTTAGTTAACCTTATGTCCAATTATGATGTGCCTGAAAGATGGGCCAAATTTTACACTGCCGAGGTGGTGCTGGCCTTGGAAGCAATACATTCCATGGGTTATGTTCACAGGTGCGTTTTCGTTTCAACCTAACGCTTTCTTGTGAGATAACAGAGCAGCTGCTATGAGAAAGACATGCATGACGCTTACATCAAAACGAGTGTTGTCAAGGATGACGTTAAAAATAGAGTTCAAGTTTGTTGCAATAGTACATGTCAGATTTTCAGTGGTTAAATTGTCGACTCACGTGCTCTCTGGCGCAGGGATGTGAAGCCGGACAACATGCTGCTCGACAAACATGGACATGTAAAACTGGCTGATTTTGGAACTTGCATGAAAATGGACGGGGTGCGTATCTTTCCGACACGCATTAAACGCAGCTGTAGAATCGTTCGTTATGTCTTGGTGTCTTTTGTTTGCAATGGATCAAGTTTCTGCCTGTTGTGCTTTGTCTTTCACGCAGCGCTTGAAACTATTGCATGAACGTAAGAAANAGCATGTNCATAATATCACATCAAAACGAAAATACTTTGGTAGATTAGCAGATTTCTCCCAGTGTCTTGTAATAGCTGCATTTCTGTCTTTTGTGTGAATTGCGTTGGTGTCGGGCATAATTCATGCCACTGCAGCAGTAGACAACCGGATTTTGTTTTCACACACATTGCAGCAACGAATGGTTCGATCAGATACCGCTGTTGGAACTCCTGATTACATATCCCCGGAAGTGCTAAAATCGCAAGGAGGAAATGGTTACTATGGTACAGAATGTGACTGGTGGTCGGTAAGTTGCCGTATGCAAATCTGTTTTTTTTCGGTCATTGACCGAATTTTTTTTCAGTGACCCAAAAAATTAAGTCATTTCGGTCATAACGTCCGAAAAGGTTGTCAAGTTTTTAAGCTGTTTCGGACAAATAACCGAAATGTCTCATCGAAAAAACGCGGAGTCAAACGGCTATGAATGACTTTATGATTTCTGTTTTAAGCCTTGTCAAATATTTCCTGGTGCGTGCATCTTACAAACGTGATCGATCGTTTTGTGGCATGGTTGTTACCTTAACAATTTAAGGCTTTAGTGCGTCTTTACGTTCAATGCCTTATTTACATGAATGTTTTGTTATAAAACTCCAAATTCAATGCAGTGCTGGAGATGCCTTCAAGCCTAACTTTGGAGTTGACCATCTTGCGTTGAAACCAACGTAGAGAATGCTCGTGAAAATGTGTCATTGCATGTAACGCCGGACCACAATTGCAAAATGCTTGCTTGTGATCAGATCTTGTTGATACTCTTTCTAAGGTTGGAGTATTTTTATATGAAATGTTGGTGGGCGACACACCTTTTTACGCTGACTCGCTCGTCGGCACGTATGGGAAGATCATGGACCACAAGAATTCTCTCCACTTTCCAGATGATGTTGAAATGTCGAACGATGCAAAACACCTTATTTGCGCCTTTTTAACTGACAGGCAAGTTACGAAATGCTGTGAACCCGTTGTCGTAGAAATTAACGTGGTGTCAATCCTTGCAATTTCGCTTTCATGCTTTTTTATGTTCGCACTCTGCAGGAAGGATCGCCTTGGAAATAAAGGCGTCGACGAAATTAAAAAGCACAAGTTTTTCAAAAACGACCAGTGGTCTTTTGAAACTTTAAGAAACGGTGAGTCACAGTAGCGAACGTCGTTTGAAATCAGTAGCAATACTTATCTCGGTAAGTCTCTGTCATGTGATTTGTTTCAGCTGTTGCTCCGGTTGTACCCGAGCTAAGCGGCGACACAGACACTCGAAATTTTGACGACATCGAGGAAGAAAAAGGAGACACTGAAGATTTTCCGACACCAAAGGCTTTTACGGGAAATCACCTTCCTTTTATTGGCTTCACGTATACAAGTGACCCCCCGTATGTATTGTGCTAGTGCACTGCTCATTGCCTTGTATTAGTTTTTGTGAGAGCTGCGTCATTAAAATCGTTCTTGTTTTTCAATTTTGGCATTGAAAACTTATCCTTTCTGAGCCGTGTCGCGAAACTCTTGTCAGTCATGTGCCGCAAAGGCAGCGTATTTTCAGAGTCACTCTTTGCTTAGTATTTTGCATAGTGTGCCTTCACTTACTGTTTCTTTGCTTCGAAAGGATGTATGTACTTGCTTCGGCAGTACATATACTTAAAAAACCCACGTTTTTTCGTGTACACGATCTAACGGATTTTATTTATCGTGACATATGAAAGATTTTGCGCAACAAATGTTCTTATTTTCTAATCAATGCAGAAAATGTCGAACATGTAATCAGTGCAGAAAATGTCGAACCCTGAAATTGGCATTTTGTGCTTTGTGCAGCTATACTTCGATTGCTCTTTCTAATAAGTTTAGAATCGTCAAACGTGAAGTATTTACCAATGACCGTCCATAGATCGTCGCTCTTCGTTTTTAGCACATATTTTTTCGGATGTCACTTTTAATTTTAACTCCAAGTGCCTATTGTCGCTTTACATTGAGTTTTATTTCCTATAACAAACCGGTTTAATCTCGACTCTTCCTGCAATGAAGCGCGGTTGGTTGCCCAGCTATCACGGTTCGTGTTTATTTATCGCTTCTGCAACGGTGATCCTCAAATTTTCAGCTGTATTATTTTAATATTTTCAAGGTACAACCGTGCAACGTTGGATAACGTGGTAAGTGGTACATTTTTGTTTTCGTGCGTTTGTTTGATTCGTGCATTGCGAAAGTTAATACAGCAAAGTTTTGCATTTCAGCCAAGAAGCGGAGCAGTAGCGAAGAACTCAAACGAGGTGGGTCTGAGCAATAAGAACTTTTTTTGCAACTTTCGCGCTGTGTAGTAAGTGGCCATTTGCCAACAAAGTGTGGTTGTTTGTGTATCAGGACACAGAAAAATTGAAAATGAGAATAAAGAATCTGGAGAACCAACTTAAGCAAGAAACAAAAACTAAGGACGAACTGCAAGTCAAGTACAAGTAAGGCTGTTGTTCCGATGTCTAGCTGCGGATACTGAAAATTACCGCGACTGCAGCGAAATACCGTTGCATTGGGTATTTCGTATGTTTTTGCCAGTACTTTGCGCAAGATGTGAAGGAAAGTCACGTATCCATAGAATTTTTACTTTATTTAAAAATGTAGCCTATAGATGATAAAATGGAGCTACGTAAATCGTTTAATGAAGCAAGCTTTGTTTACAAACGTTGTGAAAATGGCACGTACGATAGCGCTCGCGAGAGAGCAACTCCAGACACTGGGAGCTTGGAAGGAAGACAAATGTTTGAGGCCAATAAAGTCTCATCCCTGAATTTTCCTTTACTATTGCTTCAATCCGTGTGTTTATGGTTTGAAATTCCCGTAATTTGGCGGTTAATGTTATGTTTAAATTAACAGATGGCCTTCTAACTTGCTAGTAGTCATGAAAAACGTTCCTTTTGTCAATGGTGCAATATTCCAAGCGCTAGTGCGCTTGTATAGTTTGCACTGGCACATTGACACACCGCAAGATATCGCAGGCGTGGTTGAAGCCGACAAAGTTGTTGCAATTTAAATGCGTTTATCTGACACGATTTTCGCTCCCTCCGCTCGTACACTCTGAGCAGTTCGGTGCAATGCAGTCGGGTGCGCTGTGTAGATTGTTATCTAAAACATTACTAATGGTTCGATTAGCCTTTCCTGCGCCATCACGACGAAATCATTGGGTAAATTGAAGTGCGCCTGCGGTCAACAACAGGTGGCGGCCGAGAGCTGCCGCCAGCACTTTCTGGCAAGATGGCAAACATCATTACATTGTTAGACGCTGTGATAAGTCGCTCGGTGTACTCCATGTTACAACAGGACCGTTTCGCAAATTTGCTTTATTGGATATGAAAAACTTCTCGTTAATCGTTGGAGCATACTGCTCAGTTCTTTTGCGGGGTTGTTCTCGGCATTGGGCATAGAAGAGTTGTTGGATTATATTCTTGTGCTTGTTTGTGTTGTGTCGTGTGTTGTTGTTTTGTCTTAAAATCTTAAACCCGGGCCGCCGGTTGAGACAAATCGCAAGTGTCTTACTTTGTTTTATATGTGCGCTAGCCATCACTTGTGGGCCTTGCGGCTGAAATTAATAAAACTGCCAAACTGTCAAAAACTGTCTTGCGGTTTATGTCATTAGTCGTCATTTACTCTCAGTGTGATGCAAGTTTGTCAACGACCTGGTTATTTCGTTTAAACTATCTTTGCTATTCGAGGCATTGCGCAGTACGCACTTGAGCAGTAAGCTAACTTTGAAACTATTTGTTGTAGCGCGTCAGCGACGAAGCTCGATGCAGTCGAGTCTGATCGTGAAAACTGGCGAGTCAAAGAAAGTGAGATCCGCCAACTTGAACGGGAAAATGCGCTCCTCTTGCACAAGCAGCAGGAGAGCCATAGGAAGAGTGAAATGGAAATAGAGAAAAGAAAGATGGTAATACGCCTTTCTTGTTGTCATGAAAAAATTAAGTCGACGCTAGCTTTAAACGGTTTATTGGAAACTGTAGCTGATGTAATCATGGGCACCAGATTGTACCAATAGTCAGAAGGCCCCCATGGTTTTCTTGTTGAAGGAATGAAATATTGGCCTAGTCTGTTGGGTTGACTTGCAACCAAACTCGCAGGGACTAAAACGGCGAAAAATTTAACTTTAATGTACGGCTTTACGATTTGTGGTGTTGACTTACAGATTGACTATCTTGAATAACCGTTTTTGGCCACGGGCCCGTGGCTGGCCTGACGTGCAGGCTAAACAAGATGTTTTGCCAATCAAATTGCAAGGTCATCATTCCGATTTCTTTACAGCTGGAAAACGATGTTGCGACGCTTACGCGACAACTGGACGAGCTGCGCACGCAAAATTCAAATTTGAAGAAAACTGCGGCCAGCGCCAAATCCGAACATCACAAAGTAGACGAATTGCAGAGAAAGATTAACGCACAAAACGACAGCACCATGAAGCTGAAGAAAACGCAACAAGATCTCAAAAAGGTTTGTGACCGAAGAGCTAGTTCTATTTTTCATTCAAAACTGCTGTCTTGGTTGCACAACTGTAAAATGTTGGCATTCGCCAATTTTTCCGGCGCGTAAAAGTAAGTTTGTGCCGTACTATGCCAGTGTGCGGGTTTTTGAACTTCCACGTCCTTTCAGGCCAACGAAGATCTGGAAATGTCTAACAACGAGTTAAGAGAGCAGGTCGTTATGGCGGAGGAGAAGATCAAAACATTGGAAAGAGCGAAAACGAGGATTGACAGTTTGCTGAACCAGGAAAAAACTCAAGCTGAAAACCGAATAAGGGATCTTCAAGGTTGGTGCTAAAAGTGTTTAAATCACAGTTGTTTGTATCAAAACAGTCTTTTCACNTGCACTGGAAGTCGATCAAACAAAGCTACCTCGTATATGTTCTGCAGCAACGATACCCCACGGGTGGTAGATTTTGGAACTTCACAATTGTTCCACGTTCACTGAGCGGTATACTGTAATTAGCACGGCTGTAATGTACGATTTCTGTTTCACTTGTTTATTTCGGCTGAATCAGTGACGTGCAGTCACTGCACGCCAAGCAAAGCATAAAACGATTAGTTATAACTGAACATGTTGCTCCTTTCTGCATTTACATTCGTGAAGCAAGTATGTCGCTTCGCGGAGCATGGCAAGGCATGCTCAAGTGAATAGTAAGTCTGAACGATAAACGTGCTATGGGAAAGTAATTGTGCAGTGCTTTCCCCCAAATCCCCAGCAGATCGGACAAACCCGGGTTTTCGCGGCCAATGGCGTTGTTGCTTGCGCGCACGACGAAAAGTCTAAAAATGAAAATGGAGAATACCGCTGAAGTATTATTTGTTCGTTTGTACTCGAGCTTTCGCTCCATACTACTTTCGACTTCTGATAACTTCGTCAACTAGAAGCCCGTGGTACCCTCGAAAAAACTTGTGAAGCCCATAGTGTTTATCGTGTATTTTTTCCTGGCGGCACCCCTTGATGAAAATAGGTGCTGTGGGTGTGCACAACTGTGCTGCGGCTGTGCACAACTGTGCTGCGGGTGTGCACAACTGTGCCAGACTGATATTTCAAATGTAAATTCAACTTCCAGTTTTTGTGGAGCACTTCCAGTTTTTGTGGAACGTTGCTTTTAGAATTAGTCTTTATGTTATCTGTGTTTGAATTTTTTCTGCTATTCAGATCACGTCAAAAGCTTGCAACAGGAGACCGAGAGGCTCAAGGATCAAATATCTAAAATCGAGAAAGATAAGAAGCAAGCTTATGACAAGTACTCCACTTTAGAAAGAGTAAGCTAAACTTTCAAGCGACTAAAGTTGGTGTTTTGTTACCCGCATTCCATGTTCTTTTTCAAAATTGTCGGGTTGGTTTGCATTGATTCTATTGGTGTTGGTCGGTTTCCGGATTGTATCATTTGATATTCTCTCTCAAACATGGACTTCGTTGCAGAGTAAAAAAAGCCTGGAATTTGAAATGCGGGCGTTAAAGGGAAAACTGGATAAAGAAACACAAGAACACAAATCCACAACTGCCCGGCTTGAGGCTCGAAATCGAAAATACGCCGATATCGAAGGGGCGAAGTCGGAAGCTCTCAAAGGTACCCACACCTGGATCAACTATAGCGATTTGTGCAAAAAGTGCTCTTCTCAAAGCATAGATGTAGTTGTAAAATGTTGCACGAAACGGAATGTCTTCGTCTTCGCAACAAACGATTTTCCTCTACTTCTAGACCAGTGGTTCTTAACCTTTCCAACCTCGGGGTACCGCTGCTCCTGGAGATACTGGCTCATGGACCCTTGTCTGTGGTTATGTCAGTCGAATTGGTGATCGTTGTTTGTGCGTCTGAGGGTTGAAAGAATACACTTTGGCATTCCGCCTGGGCCCCTCAGAATTTTCACTGGGGTTCTTGAGGATCCATCAAGAACCACTGTTTTAGACGAAACGTCAGAGTGATACGCCGGCTGAATGGTGTGGAATTCATTTTGTTGTGATTATTATTGCACAAGCTTTTTGGTTACACCAGTTTTCAGTGTGCGCAAAAGACAGGAGATGTAATCCGCGAATAAGAGGGGCCGTTACTTTTACTACGAACTGTTCAATTTTTAGCCGTGGAAAAGCAACTTGCTACTGAGAAATCTTCCAAAGTGGAGATGGAGAAGGAGTTACTGGATCTTCGCAAGAAAGTCACTCTTCTGGAGTACGATCTTCATGAAGCCAAAAATTCACAAAAACAGCTGCAGTCTCAGAAGGAGAAATTAGAGGGCGAGGTAAAATGATGTGTGTTCGCTACTGCTCTGTGCAGGCGTGACTCTTATCTGTGTGCTTCAATACGTTCAGCTAAAAATAGCGTTCAAAGTGGAGACTCTTGTGCTGTTTTCCATCAACAACTCTGCGGTCCACTGTGCCTTTTGCAGTGTTACATTTGTAGTGTTTTTGAAGTCGGTGGTTTTACGTGCAAGTTAACGCTTTTTGTTCCTCATTCAAGAAATTTGGCACGTACGTTTATTTGCAGGTGAAACAGATCACCAACGCTAAAAATCAAGAGCAACAACAGAAGATTCAATTGCAGAGTGAGATTATCAATTTTAAGAGCGAAGTTGCTTCTCTTAAAACGTCCGAGTCCCAGTCAAACAAGGTACCTGTTTCGCTTNTTTATGAGCGTGTAAAATAACTTCGTTTTTCTGCATGATACAAAGATTTTGTAAAAAAGAGCAAATACGAACCAGGTAGCGAATGCGGTTGCTTGCGTATTCACTCTACCCGAGGAGTTTTAGCCACTGAGTGTATGCTGATATTCCTCATATGTCTGCGCTGAGCCAACTTGTTTACACACAGTTTAATTATGAAGTGCTGGTTGTGGATAACTGGAAAGGTTTATCAAACAAGTCGCGTGAACAAAGAACCTATTAAGTTCCTTGTGGTAGAGTGTTATAGGTTAAAATATTTTTCACTTTTTTTCAGCAAAATACACTCAGTGCGCACTGGCATATCAAACTTGTTGCATAGGATGGCATGCTTGTAGCAGCAGCCATACAAAAGTTCTCAAAATGATCAACTGATGATTAATTTGTTTGTCTGTTCTTACTATTACCCAAAACAGTCAAAGACGCTTGACACACTAACAACATGTTGAACAAATAAGTTAGTTCCTTGACCAAAACGCGGTTTGAAAGTGTGGTGAAACGATTTGATGTAATTCGTGTAAGTAAAGGATGTATCCCGGTACATCCTCGTGTGCAAAACATTGGTATTCAGACGTGCAGTGCACGCAAAGCAATCTTTATCACTCTTTTGATCTTCATCACGTGGAACAAACTTCATCACTCTTAGTCAATGCAACAGATATATGCAAAGTTAAAGCGTACTTTGCCAAAATCTTGCATTGGCACCATGAAAAATCTCGCTCTTTGCAGTTCGATTAATTCTACCTTGTTGAAAAGCTTCTAAAATCTTCACAGTTAGCGTTTTGTTTTCCAAGTAAAGGAAGAACTTTTGTTTTGAGTGCTCCTTTTTCAGGACCAAACTCAGCTTCAAGAAGAGAAGCAAGAGTTGGAGAAGAAACTGCAAAAAGCAAAGAAAGAACGACAGAACACAGACGGTCAGATGAGAGAATTGCAGGATCAGCTTGAGGCTGAACAATATTTCTCGGTAATGATTTTCTCTCGTGTTTCATTTGTTGGTGCTCAATTGATGTATAATACTTTTCCGAAAGGTGTACTTAATTATACATAGCCTGTTTTGAGTTTGCTTTTTATACACATTATGTGTTGGTACCCGTGTAATAAATATTTCGCTTCATCTCCCAGTTTCCTGTCAAAGATACACTACAAGTTAACAAACGACATTGTACCCTGAGGGGAAAACTAGTGTGCCTCGTTTTCCTTTTGATGACTTTCACTTTGTCTCATGGTCAAACTTACTCCTGTTGTTGTATGACATTTAAGAGTATTTTTTCTGTGTATAGACTTTGTACAAAACGCAAGTGAAAGAGCTGAAAGAAGAAAAAGAAGAACTAGAAAAGAAAGTCAGCGACCAGAAATCTAACATGTCTGTTCTTCAAGATGAGAGGTGCATTTTTGTGCGAACTTGCAACGAACGCTCAATTTCAAAAATGCTTCAGGGTCCCGCTGTAATTTACGTAAACGGTTTTGAAGAAAACGAACGTAGATATCCTTTAGATGGTTTCCATGTTTTAGAGAAGATATTCTAAATTCTTAATCAGTTGTTTCTAGATGACCAAGGGGACGGTAGTTGATTTACGCGTTTTTTGTATTGTAATTTTTTCATCTAAAGTATCGCGGTCTTGGGATTTAGTCTACGTTGAAGTGAGCTGTAATTATAAATGCCATTGTGCATACTGGGTGCGATTGTCGGCGTAAAGTGGAGATTCCACCGCATTTCAAACGGTTGATGCAAAACGCCCTTTCCTTCACGTCTGTTGGACATACCGCCGTGCAAATACTGCGTAGTTTCGGTTTTGGACCTTGCATTGGTACAACGCAGTTCTGGGTGCTACTATTCCTGTTTCTTGATGAAAACGTTTAAACCCCTTGGTCGAAAAAGAAAAGGATGTTTGCTCGAGCTTGTCAACTGATCTACTGAATAGTTGTATGATGTGTTGGGAAGAAACATGACGTGATGTGGTTCTGTGGAATGGTTGTGTGAGCTTACTATTCGGATGTTTTTTTTGCGTTTTGTAGCGGGCCAAGCATTTTAAAACACTTTCAATGTACCTCTTGTTAGCCTGTGAAAAGTTTGTAGAGCTTTTATTTAAAAGGAAACGTGGCGAATTTTCTGTAATTTTCACGTTCTCCAAAACTCTCTTTAGATCAGGGGTCTCAAACCTAAATTGCCCGGAGGGACACATTATGACGCTGACGTAACAACGATGGCACGTGAACCTTAATAGCAACAGCGTTTACATCTTATTTCCTGCGAAAAACATCGTGACTTATAGGAAAATTATATCTAGCCGTCTCTACGTTCATTTAACAGGAACTTGTTGACTCGCTGGCCCAGCACTTTTAAACACAAATGAACAACCTAAATCAATGTTTTTCAACCGGGCTTCCGGGCGAGTGGCTGCCAGGGCTTCCCCCGAAACAGACCGAAATTGCCTGGGACGAAATTCGCAGCCACGGTTCTGCGCCGTTGTAGCAATATAGACACTTGGATCATTGCGTGCGGTTCCATGAGCAACGCAAACATTTGCGGAAGGTTCCCCTGCAGCAAAATGGTTGAAAAACACTGACTTAAATGCTAGTTATTTGAAAATTCCAAGAATGCCCCCGCGGGCCTTGTGTTTGAGACCCCTGGTATAGATGATTCTGGCTTCGAGATTTAAGTTATGCAAAAAGAATCTCATTTCGTGTGTGTAGTGTTTGTTGGTTAAAATAACGAGCATGAACTGTGAAGATGAGAACTCTCTTAACTGCTTTCTGCTTCACCACAACAACACAAACTGACACTGTCACAGGGAGTCAGTTAGCGCTGAGCTCGCAGCTGCCTTGTCCAAGGCAGATCAGGAACAGGTTCGCCGGCGCGCCGTCGAAGGCGACCTCGCTCTGGTCGAAAAGCAGCGTTTGCAGCTCGAGCTTGAGCTGCAAGAACTTCGAGCCAAAACCCAGTCCGTCGAAGACGACAGCAAGCAAGTGGCAATTGTGAGTGGCTACCGTGCGTATGGTGCAAAGCGTCCATGCACTATCATCGTAAGTGTTAGGCACGACAGACAGCACAGATCAACACCGACACAAACAGTGGTGCTTGAATTGAGAATGTGAAGCCGTGTCGTGGAAGTGTTGTTGTCACTGTGAACGTTGTGGGTGCGTACACTGATTCTTTTTTGCCTTTCTTCGAGGCCCTCTCCGGCTCCCCCTGCATTTCCGAATGACCTCATGTGGCTTGCTTTTTAGTTGATTGTTTTTTTCGTTGTTGTTGTTTTTTTTTGTTGCTTCGTTCACTTTTTTGTTGTTGCATGACAAATTCTGAAGATTTTTTGTTTGCAAGCCGCCCCCCCTGTAATGCGCGGTAATGCTCACTGGTGGCACACGCAGGGATACTGTGGTGACACAGCTCCAAATGGTACAAGACACCAATACTATCCTTGAGCAATGGCGCTCGCACTACGAGCGCGAGATCGTTCATCTGCAGCTGGCCAAAGTGGAAATTGAAGGCACGCTGCGGCAAAAGTCGGCCGACTTCACTGACAAAATCAATGCCGTGAGTGCTTTCTCCTCATGCAGCATTGCCATGTGCTTTGCCATGCCTATAGTACAGTACTTGATTCGGATAGCTTGCTCGATTTCTTGTTGCTTATGTTATCAAAATCAATGACGGGCGGCATTAGAGTTCATTTTTTTAAAGTTTATTTTTCATTTTAGCTGTTGTAGGACGTTTGTGCGTAGTTACAAGCATGCTGTTTTAGTTACGTCTTCATGTTTATTTTCCGGTCACCTATGCATGTGTTGGCTAATCCTGTAGTTTTGTTCGGAGTGCAGAGTCGCCAACTTTACAATATGTATCAAAACGGCAAACGACAGTACGGCGTATCATCGCGTAACTTTTTCTAAGCTAATTTCAAATTGATCGTCTGTCAACGGCTCTCGTGGTTTTGTAAATCCTCGCTAAAAACTTTCAAACGGTAAAACTACACAGAAGCAACGCCCATGTTCTCCAAGCTTGGGTTTAACTTTTCCTTCTGGGTTTGTGGAAGGTTCTTCCAAAGCCAACACATTTATCACACTCAGTGTTCGGTGTAATCCTTTCGCTGGCAAAAGGGGTACATGGTTCAGATCAGCTGGATGTGGTAGGTGAACGCGTGAAACGTAAAAATAGTTGATAGATTTGCACATGAATTATGCGCAAAGTTGATTTAATGTGTTGATACGATTTTCTGCTGGCTCCGTTGAAACTGAACCGATGATTTGTTGCTGAGCATCCGGTTCTGCTGAGTCGGAGGTAAAATGTCCGATTTCAACTCCGACCTTTCCGAAATGTCCGACTCCGACCTTTCCAAAATTTCCGACTCGAATTCCTAACTTAGGAGTGTGATGCAAAAAATGATCCAATTGGACTTCCGGAGTCGGACGAAAAATCCGGATCCGACTCCACCCAAAAACCTCCGACTCTGCAACCCTGCTGCAGAGTCGGTGAAAAATCACGAGCGTCGATCTCCATGCTTTCAGTTAATCAACGTCGACTCTGTCCCGGAAATTACTAATTATTGTTTATCCAATTTTCAAATTTAAACAAGATACATCATTCGATCCGTTGTTGTCAAGTTAGTCAAACTTGACCGGTGGTAAACACAAAATGAAAACGTTGTCATGATGGTGGTAACTTTTTCATTAACCGCTTCAGAACTCATCAACTCTGGAGCTGCGATGAGAAATTANTTCAGTATTTTTTCTTNTAAAAGTTCAAAGTATGATCAATCGCAAAAGACTTACTCCTGCAGAAAGGTCAGAATCTGTGACTCAGCAGTCCTGTTTAAATAAAAAATAGCTTTTACTTATACCGACATCTGAATTACTCCCATAGATATGGTGGAAGTGCTTGTGAAGCGCTGTAACGCATTGTTCGACCCCGTTTGCGCTTCAATCCAGACTAACTCGGTTGGTTTGCAGCGTGCATTGTTTCTGAAGCACTAATTCGCATTAATTTTGTGTGAGGTGGATGAAACAGTTCAACCGAAAAATCCATTGAAACACTGCTTGGTGTTTTCAACCTGGTGAACCATAAATAAATTGGGCGAAATGTCTTATTAGAGCGACTACCTAAGAACTACATAAAATGTTGAAATGTTTTTTGTAATCGGTAAAATTATAAGGGCCGTCGTTCAAGAAATTCCACGTCCCCGTCTTCCTTAGTCAAAATCACAATTTGCAATATGAATTTTGTCTTCTTGATAAAAGAGTACATGCCCCTGCATAGTTACCAGTGCCGGGCCGTGTCGAGTTACTCAGAAAATATTAAGGGCGAGATACACCTTAAATTCCCATTGTTTTTACTGCCTCGCTTGTGCATAGATACGTAGAACATTAAATGGGTTTTCTTAGGTAAATAATCTGACAGGGTATATTGAAATAATTTATTCGGCTTTTAGTGAAAAAAAAAAACAACGCACTACTGCTTTCAAAACAGCCTGAATTCAAAAGCTAACAAGCGATTGTGAATCTCAGAAGAATATAGAATTTTCGCTGTATTGATAGCTAGCAATGAAATGAGAGCCATGAAAGGTGTGCGCGCGTTGATATAGCAGTGATTGTGTAAAGCAAATCATCCAGAAAACGAAAAAAAGAAAATAAAATCGAACGAATTGCGTAAACTTTGCAACTGTAACAAATCAGGTTGAAACATTCACTGGAAGTTAAAAGCTCAGCGTTGATTAAAAGCATCTCGAATTTCTGATCATTATTTTAAAGTAAAGTTTGTGGAAATTCTCCCAAATGCATAACATTATTTTATATCTACTGCCGTTACTAATGCACATAGTAATGTAACCATATATGTTGCATTTTAAGTTTATTTACTGGCATTTCTTTGTTTGCACCTTCAAATGAAACCACCTAAAAGTTTATCTGTTTTCACGTTTGTGTTGCTCTTACCTGTTTGACGATGTTGCTATAATGTCTTGACTTTTGGTTTCAAGTGTTGCTTAACATTTCTTCATGTTTTCAACTTACTTTCCACTGGTGCTGGTTTCTGTGTGAAGTGATGTGTTTGGATACTCATTGAACTCAGCGTTTGCCGTGGTTGCTCTCTGTCTTTTGTCTGCTTGCTTTGCATGTCGAGTAATTTGACACACACCACACTCATCTTAGCACAGATTAACCGTTGACACTGTTTTGTGCACAGTACACGTTTCGTGACGGCGTAGTAATGTCGTTTATTAATTCTAGATGATAGTCATGTTGTGTGATGAATGCCTCACGGTAGCCGTGTTCATATAGTATGGAAGGTATTAACCTTGCACAGCGCAAGATATACCGATTCAGTTGTTGCTGCTGGATTCACCTGAAATGCCAGAATCATTTCGCTTGAGGAACAACTTTGCGTTCAACTGCGTTATGGCCGCAATTCGCACAGTTTACTTCGAATCGTATGCTGCTTTTCTGACCAGAAATTGACATGGTTAATTTTTCATTCTTTCCTGTTCAACCTTAATCACTACCGTTTTAGTATGTGTTGCGGTTTTAGGTGATTCTGGCATTTCGTTGCAAACGTTTGTACACTCTTAGTTAAATAAATTCAAGCGTCTCCTACCAACCTACTGTAGTATTTTTATGCATTGTTTTAAGTGTTGCTTCTAAAAATCAGAGATAAATCTGCAGTACAAAACACGTGCTCTGTAAAAACTTGCTCGTGATCGACTCGGACTGTTACTGGTGCTCGACCTTGCCCACTGCGTTTTGCGGATGAGCTTTCACTTCAATACGTCATATAATATTGCGGTAGATCGCTGACGCAATTACTGCGCTGACAATGCATGTTGCTAATTCTTGGTAAGCGAGGAAACGAGCCATATCTTTGTCGTGTCGACTTGCTTAACATAAAAATGGACTGATCAAGTTATTCCTTCATCTATATTAACTTCAGCTGGAGGAGAAGTTAGCTACTGCCGAAGCACAGAATTCTCAACATATAGCTGAGAAAGACCAGCTCCAAGAAAAATGTCAAGCAGCTGTCGAAGGTTGGTTGCAAATTTTTGATGAATTGTGCTGAGGCTTAACATTTGGTCTCTGCGTTTTCGCACTTCAATGCCAACACTTGACCCGAAAAACAACTGCATAACTGTCTTGCATAGAAAGAGGGATACCCAATCTGCTTACAATCTGAGTTACTGAAATCAGTTTGTCATAACCAATGGCCGACTTAGGGTTAAGGCCTTGGGCTAAAACGTACATTGCCGTCCTTTTAATTGACCAAGTAACTGCCGCACTTGAAAAAATGCGAAGCAACTTCTACTGTCATAAGAAAAAAAGCCCATTCCGTGATGAACGAATAACGTGCATTGCGGATGTCTGATTGCAAGTGGATTAGTTGATACAAAAGAACAGCAGAACCATTATCTTAATTAATTGTAGTTTTCACGTTATCGTTTGAGTGCTAAATTTAACAACGGCGCATTGCCTGATACTGCCGAACAAAAACAGTAAATTTGTCGGTGGTTTTGACGATTTTCTACAGGTTGCCTGGTGCCTGTTCATTTTATCGTACTTATATAATTTACTTAATTCTATTTTTTCATATCGACGTGTAACCTGTTTTGGTCAAAAAGCATTTGCTCCCTGTTGTGGCGTGTTCCTACGTGTAGTGATGTTATGAACTATAACACCTCGCGCGCACAATTTATCGTTCTGATCTGACGCTTGGCTCCCGAATAAACTCTACTGGTAGTAGTTTTAGAAAGCTTTAATGCAGGGGTGTCAAACTCGTTTCAGTTCCGGGGCCACTTCAGGCATATTTAATCTGAACCGGGCCAACCCAATGAAATCATTGCATAACACTCTTGCTATAAGTAATGCCAACTTCCAACTGTTTTTATAACTTTAATGCAAAAATTTCAAGCTTATCTGAAAATGATTATTAGCACATTTAAGGAGNAACCTTTCCAAACTCTGCAACAACATGACGTTTCTTGAGAAAAGTCTGTTCAATTTTACGATATATTAACAAGATTTACCATTAATGACTTTGAAACCAACCAAAACGAAAACAGATGACTAAAAAATCAACCGAAGCAAAATATTTCGGAAAAACCGAACCGGTTTCTGTCAAATTTCCGTTTCGAACACCTCTGCTCATCTGCAGCTAAGTGCAGTAATCC
>JGI24159J19872_10002202_pt1 | contig 22901 bp, 9 predicted proteins | sample Ectturendosymbi4_FD_19872 | JGI IMG/M metagenome (IMG submission 19872) | reverse complement strand
AAAAATGTGCATATTATGTCAACGAACTTCGCTAAAACGTTGGTTTGGAAACAGGACTATGACGTCAAATTGTGACGTCACAACCAGCGCACAACAAATACAAATGACTACCCTATGCCACTGAATGAAACCCCCCCCATGAAAATTTTCTGCGTACGCCACTGTCATGCACTTATGTTTAGTTACTGAAGTAGTACAAACAAAGCAATCACATGCGAAGCAGATATGACATAGGCCGATTTCTATAGTCCGACTGCTTTGCCAGGAATAATTGCGGCATTTTGTAGCCAAGGCAATCTGGTTTTGTCATTGACAATTATGACAATCCTATCAACAAGAAAAAACAGCTAAAAAGCTGTTTGGTTTAAAGAAAAATAAATAATTGCATTTAAGAGAAACACGTTGGAGCTTATATTTGCCATAACCGTGAAGCTTAGCATGTATTGCATTTGACTTTTGTATTGCGGAATCAAGGTTTCTTTATTCAAACTTGTGACCCCGATCACTTTGCCACTGCTTGCAGGTTACATGCTGCAATATATTTTCTTTGACCTGAACAGAACCTCAAGACCATAGTTCCATATAGATTTAAACGAAAAACTAGCAACAAATCCACTGACTTTCGCCCCATGTTCATTTGCATTCCACAGCGGTCAAGATTGCTGAAAAATTCTGTTTGCAATTGCTGCTTCTTAAGTTTTTCATTTGTCCTACCAAAATCATTACCTGGGCTAAAAGACTCATAGAAATCTGAATTGCGATGGCAGCAGACATTGTGACTATACGAGATATCGCAACTGTCCCTTACAGCTCATAACAGGTCTTGCATGTGTCGCCATGTCGCACGCAAGACGTACTCGCGGAAATGAATTCGGTTGAAGANCAAAAAGTTTTAGTTTCAGACGTGATATGGATACGTTACGATTAAATNCTTTATTCTTCTTTTCCCCTCACCTGTTAGTTTAGAACAGGGGTTCCCATACTGGGNTACATGTAAACCCTTGGAGTACATTTAAGGTTAGCAAACCCTTGGAGTACATATAAGGTTAGAATGGAAAATACGTTCATATATTATTCATTTCNAATTATTTACACATACATCAGTGAATGNTATTTTCAAAAATCATGATATACTTATTGGTCAATACATTTTCGTTACTTTCCTCAGACTTTTTGTCATAAGAAATTTTAGGGGCACGTGCTCATCTACCGAAATGCTGAAGGGTTACATGGTCAGAGAAAGTTTGGGAACCCCTGTTTTAGAACGCAGACCTTGAACTACCCAAAACAGTGTTTCCCAATCAATGGACCATGGGGCGGTTTTCAAGAGCGTCATACAGCTAGTGGTAAGAGTATTTACAATATGAATTGCATTTGGAAGACAACATAAAGTGAGTCAAATATAATAAAACCAAATTCGTAAAATATGTGCGTTTGCCTTAAAACTAGCGCAAGACACAAAGAAAACGTTACATAGCACTACAACAAATTTACAACCAAAGCAACTCATCTTAGTTATACCCCGACCCATCCAGAAAAGATCATTCCCTTTCCTGCCGGATCCTGGCCTTTTTCGTTGTCACATCCTGACAAATATATGACGAAATGTTCTACTTCTTGCAAAACTAATCTCGTGAATTACTTTATGAAAACCGAATTGTGCAGAAATGAATCGCAAAGGCTGCACGACAAAGTATCTGCCAAACGTCTGAGATCAGAAGCAGTCCAAGGCAGGTGAGCAGCAATGCAATGCCCGAGCAGTGACATCACCTGCACCTGAGGGTAATGAGCTACATGTCAAGACTAATTTCGGACAAGGTGTTTTGCTATAGAAACAATCTATTTTTTGCACATTTGGCGACACCGCCCCCTTACAAGTGCGACGTCCTGCGTCCGACAATTTTTTATCATTTGAAAGCGTCACGCGCAACTTACGCCGACAGCACCTCAGGTTACGGAAACTGGTGCAGTGTTAACAATTTTTTGCGGCTGTCACGTTAAAACCGAACGCCTCACGCACTTTTACCACTTACCTAAAAGGGTGATGGTGCTTCGCTGAAAGGTATTCGCGGCGTCGGAAACACCAGCTACTTCAGTAACTCTTGAATGAGCTTAACTGAATGATTTTGTTGGAGTATTTGTTTGGCCTAATGAAAACGAGTTGTTGCAGAGTAACCGAAAATTTTTAGTGCACTTGGCAGCAATGCCTTGCGTATCGACGGACAAGTTACCGTTTACGTGATATGCCCAGGGCGGTGCTTTCTGCCAATTGTAGCAGTGGTTCGTGTAAAATCAGCAATTGTCAAGTTTTGATATTAGTTCAACCACCAAAAATCACTCCACCATCATTTCTTATGAAACTTCGCTGCGCACAGAGCCTGGAAAGCTTTTGCGACTTTAGAACTCACAGTATTTCCTATGCTACCCAAGCTCAGTTCTTAAGTTAAATTGCACGCTCTGAAATTTATTTGCTTTTTTGACCGATTCTAAACACTAAGCACCTCTTGGCGCAGCAGGTCAAAAATTTAACCCCTTTTTTCTGGAGTACTCCGTCTGAAAGGAATGTGGCAACTTGCACGTCCGGTCGGGAAGGAGCCACTTGCACTGCCACATATGTCAAATTTTCAGTGAAACAAATGCGCACCACGCAGCTTTAAATTTGCTAATGCGTGTAAGCTATAGGTGTAGATTTTAGGCGGGGTGATAACGGAGACCTTACTGCCATTTTCGCGTTATTAATGCTCTATTATGCGGGCTTTTGGCTATAACTTCTCCCTCTGTTCACACGCGGTGAAACTCAACATTTTACTTAGCGCAAACAGAGAGCATGAACTTCACCTTGAACTGTGGCGACGAAAGGCTTCTCATCACCCTGATTACTAATTTGCTGTACTTTTTCTTTTATGAAAGTTCGCGTACCTGCGGCGTTTCTTGGAAAATTCACAGTGAAAGTCAGTGTAAGGGGTCGCATGCGGTTTTACATTCACAAAGACGGGGATACCCCGCTTTTCGGTGGATTTCCATCAAAAGAACATCCGCATACAACGAAGCTCCCTGTCACAGAACAACTATAAACTTATGACAAAACCAGGATAATTCAGATCTACCTACCGTCCACTGGCGTAGCCAGCCCAAAACTTTTTTGGGGGGCAAAATTGTTGATTTTAGTCTAGCAATATTATTTTGTTTGGGAAATCGCCTCTCAAAACACAAAATGACTGCATACTTTAAAAATCTGGGGGACAAGCCCCCCCCTGGCTACGCTTATGCACCCGTCTGCGGTTAGTTCGAATATCAATAATTTTACTATCCGGATATTACCGTATATTTGTATTTTAGCTAACCGGTAACTAACGGCTACTTGTTAGGCAATTGATTTCACCAGATTTGCGTGAATTGTAAAATCATGACATAGTTTTATTGTAAATACAGTACACACACGCACTGTACGAGCGTATGTGAAGAAAATCATGCATTTTTACCACTTACTGTTTCTGTAACCCATATCTAATGAAACACAGCGCATCTATTGTGGAGTCGTGTAAACGAGGGCTTGTATTAAAATAATAATTACGGGGTTTTTGCAGAACTTAGGTCGCCCGCATCTGGAAACGAAGATCCAAACTCACTAAAAGAGTGAAAAACGCATGGTAACGTTACTTTTTTATCCGGTTAACCGACATTATTGTATCCGGATATCAGAAATACTCTTGGTTATACCGTCAACCGGATAATCCAGCCCTGCTCCCGTCACGCAATGCAGTTGTCAATAAGACAGGATTGTTTTTGTTAAGGCGCCGCCACGTCGGCATCTTTCACCGGCTCCCAACGTGCACAGGGAAAATGAAATGGCATACAATTTCATGACGTCATGTTCATGCTGATGGAAGGTTTATTTGGACCCTCTTTTTGAAAGTCATGCCGACGCTATTGACTGCCTTTCTTTTGTTATGTGGCAAGGTGCCTAGCTCTCTTGTCAGGTTTAATTTTTCGGCTCCCCTTGTAAAAGCGCTCACACAAAAAATTCAGTAACTCGGTTGCTAAATCCGTAAACCTCTAGCAGAGTATCCGCCATCTTAATCGAAAGTTAGGTGTTCGGTCCTCAGCCACTGAAATCTCGCCCGTCCCGGCAAGAAGGAAACTTCACATTTTCTCATGTCGCCAATTGTCGTCACCTTCACGTGTAACAAAAAATGTGTCGCGCTATGCGTTGAAATGCTTTTCAAAAACAGAATGAAAACCCATGGGGCGCTGAAAATATCGCTATCCGCGCTGATATGCGAAAAATCGCGTCCTTTTTCCATTGTGTCTTGTTATCATCGTCAGGAATAATAACATTCGTAATAGTTTTGTTTGTTTTAAAGATGGGGTCCGCAAAAACAACCGTAAAAGACAGACTTCTTTTCAACAAGGGCTCTAACCAACGAAACATTTAAGAACACACGTCCCGGATTCTAATGCGGTGGCATCTACTTATCGCGGAAAATGCGGTCGGTTGAAGACAACATGAAGTGTCGGTTGCGTCAAGTAAAATATTTCCAATTGCGCATTCGAGAGGTAATAAGCGATGGCAATTTTTTATCCTTTTCACTCTGTTTCTGACGAAAACTTCGGCAATTTTTGTTTGCTTTTCGGACGAACTTGCAGACGTTGCTCTAATTCCACATGCGACGAAATGGTCTGATCATTACTTCAACGTTTCACAATTCCTAACTTAACGCAACTTCCAGGGTTTGAAAGATAAAAATTATAGTCGCCCCACGCAGAAGTGAACTTTGCGCCAGGTTTGGGGAACCTGTTGTTATCACGGGGCGCATGAATCGTGGAAAATCATTGGCGGGCCGCAAAAATTAATCTATTCTATCTTAAAATTTTTACTTTATTCTCCAGAGGAAACTAAGGAGAGAAAACTATTGTCAAGGAGCGAGGAGTGAGAGAAAATTCCCCTGACTTACTGTCTACGTGTCTGCTTTTCATGGAGTTGTTTTGACGCGATGTTGTGTTCCAACTTTGATAACGGAAATTCTGATGCGGGCCATATTAAATGTTCACGCGGGCCGGAGGTCCCCCACCCCCCGCTTTGCGCCACCGCAAGGTGCCCGCGCATTTCACAACGGTGCTTCACGGCTTTGATGAAGGTGAAACTTCCGTAACTTCCTGGAGGATTACGTGACAACGTGGGAAGAAACGAGAAAACTTCAACAACCCATCCTTTGCACTGCAACCACGATATAACAACAGGATAGATGCGGTTTTATAGAAATATTGGAACAAGGATAATTTCAAACGCGCACCACTAAGAAAACTTTCGGCCTCTCCTTAAGAACAATAATAAGCGCTACAATCACGACGCCACAGCTTTCTCGCAGTAATTAATAGTCAACGGAAGTTTGTTTTTACTTAACTACCCTTGAAGCGTGTAGTTTGGGTCAATCAATGGTTTGTAAGACTGAAGGAAAACCGTTGCTGTAAATTTTTTTTCTGGATTCCAGTAGAACGTTCCCATGAGCAGAATAAAAGAACGAAGCCACGCTCGTATACATTGAGTTTTACTACAGCAAGTACGTTTGGAAAGTGTCATCTATAAAAACAAGTTGACAGTAAGCCAACCATACACGCATACTCACATGCAGGCCCGTAACAAGCTTGGGACACTAGGCGAGACGAAGAGTTTTCTCAGAGGGGCCAAAATTTTTTAAACTATGTCCAACACATTTTTCCAGGGGGGCGAAAAATTTTTCAGGGGAGGCTTCGCCCACCCTGCTCCCCCCAAGTTACGGGCCTGCTCACATGCTTTATTTCGAAGCGAAAAGACGCAATCATAAAGTCGTGTAATGGAATTTCTGCGCAGTCGAGACTTTTAGCAGTTCTCGGTTAGAGATCAGAATTTGCTGCCACACAGAATTGGGCGCTGATTGATTTTCACGGATCATATACGGCGCAACAACTCCAACAGAGATGCAGAATAAAACTCACGAAAGTTCGTGGTGAAACGCAAAGCAAACGCAACACACTTCGTACCAGTAGCACACGCGCAGTTGCGGCATAGTCCACAGGTAGGAGGTCGTGAGGCAAAACGTCAAATAGTGAAGATGTAGAATCTGCGGAGCAAAAGCGCCTTTTCTGGTATTCATGAACGTGAAAACGATATTAAGTTGATTTGCTGGCCCTGCTGTTCTTTTTACTGAATATGCAGTTGGTGCGTGCCTCAGAGAGAATTCGCCTCCAACTAAATTAATAGCAAGCGGTTTTCAGGAGATGATCGCAGTAACATCAACTGCTCACATACAAGGCTGCCGGAATCAAGTCAAAAGACTTATTCTGTACTTGTATTCAAACAGTCTATCATTTAAAAGCATTGTCGAAAATTTACTGCGATTATTCAAAACAGTCTGTAGATCGAACCTGCGGGGTATAATTTTCTAAATTTAAACGAACTCTTCCATATTTCGGAAGACGCGCGCCTCGACGCCGTATAAGCCGCTGATGAACTATGCTGTGGATCAAAACTGCAGGATTTGAAAAATGCGCTTGACGCGGTTGCTACGGACGGAAGGCACAGCGAGCGGCGTGTCCACTTTGCTTGTCGCCGCGAGCTCGGATTGGATGACTGGGCGTGTTTGGCTCTTTCGTCATGTGGGCGAGTGGTTGGCCCGTTGCGGCGTTCTGCGAATACGGCGATAAACGTGGGTCAATTGTGGAAAATGTCACGCCTGGGGGCGTTTCGCGTTCAATTTACACTTTTCATGAAACTGCGAGAGAGAAATGTTTCGAAATGGATTAAGTTGCGATCGTTCGCAACGTCTAACTATGCTCTAGAAATCAGGGTCAAAAGCACAGAGAACCGCGTTATTTGACTTGACAAGGTTGACATTAGCGTAATAAACACTATACTCGATCAGGAAGAAAACCCGCCACTTACTCTCATTTGTCGAAACAACAGAGAAATAATAGATCTGCTCTTGCCACAGGGGTAAGTAGTAAAACTCAGCATCCAGAAAAGCGCTCTTTTCAACCATGGTACCACAAGAAGTTTCTAGAAGTGTCGCGAAAATGCGGTATAACTAGCGCTGCCCAAGCAAATATACTACAGTGAAAGGTTCAAACGTAAATAAATAAGTTTGTTTCACAAGCGCCGCTAAATGAATGAATAAAAAATGGGCGATGATGCGTTGGGAAAAAACAAACACGCGCATTTCAGCGAATGACCCCGAACCTTAACTTCAAGCGCAAACACAGAAGCACTAAAAACGCATGACGTATTAAATAGACAGCGACACAACAATCAGACCGATCCTTTTTCTTGATGGCACCAAAAAACCGCTGCCGTTTATTCGGGTTCCCTATTTCTAAGGGATGCGGCAGCTTTTGATGGAAAAAAAACTTAATTAATGTCGAGTGATCAATTCCAAGTGTCGGACACTTTCCCGGGCACTCTTAAAAACAAAGTGATCGATCGCCGATGAATGGAAACCGGTACATTCGATCGAAAGCCCCAGGGAAGACGCTAGGCGAGGCGTCGCAACACATCCTCCTTAACACATTTATTCCTTCTGAAATTGCAATCGGTTGACAGCTTTTACGTCAGTGGCCTTTCATTTCCTTCATAAAAAATGCTGATTTCCCACTCTATATAAAAAAAATTCAGCGCATGTTTTAAACGACCTTGCAATCGACGCGTAATTTCTTGAAAAGAAAAATCACCTCAGAGACCGGGAGTGACGTTTTTATGCTGCTAAGAAAGGAAGAAAACACCTCACAAACCGGGAATAGCGTCCTTGCTCAACCGGGATTAATAATGCATGTAGCAGCGAGAAACCGTCACGGTCAGAAAAAGCCGATGTCGTAGCATCGCCTGCAAAAGCTTTCAAATTTTGGCACCAAGGACCTTTTGAGCGGTTCAAGTTGAAATCCGAACACGTTCGACGAGCGTCTGATAAATCTCTGACTAAGTCGTTTGAGGAACCTGAGCGTTTCCAGTCGTTCGTTTGCATTCTCAATCAACGGGCAGATTTTGTCAGTGATCTATTGATGTTTACGACCCTTTGATCTCGTCACTTTCGTTTAGAAAATTCATGGCTTGGAAAGCCTCGGGGACTTTTCGTTACAAATTGAAGACAGCCAACAGCTCACAGATGCGGGATTCAACTAGTCTTGGCCTTTCCCATTTCTTGTGTCAGGATTGCGATTACGCGCATGGGCTTTGCCGAAATTGATATCCCAGCCACTAAATCCGTTGCCGGATGCCGAACAAATTTACAAGGCGATTAAGTTACCGCGCTCTCTCAGTCAACGTAATCCAATCAAATGATGACTGCAAAAACGCGCACCCACCAAAACACTTCCTGTCCAAACGCAACGCACGGACCGAGAAAAGGAACCGGGGTAAGTTGCAGTTGTTGCTGTGAGCGAAACGAACAAACATCAAGCACATCAGAAACAGAAACATAATTTTTGCGCTGGGAAGACGTATGACGCGCGATGTTATTTCCCACACAAACGCGGGCGCTTTTGATCGAAGCAGGTTTGTCCTGTGACCGATTAATGACTTAAAAAGTGGAAATAAACTGAAAGCAGCGCCTAACGCTTGACGTTTTTGCGGCCAGACCAAATAGTTTTTTTTACAAGTTTGGAAATGCGAAATACAAAGTAAGCCCGTGCTAGGTAGTTGCTCATACATTTATATTTATGTATACACACCTTTCAGTGTTTGGCTTCCCTCTAATATTGACTGTCTCTATCAACTTACACCTACCGTTTAATGCGCTACGACCAACCAATTTTGCGTTCTTGTGCTATTCGATGACCTTAGCGATACGGACGATGAGTCTGACTCAAAAACAAAATATGTAATAATCAAGCAGGTCAAGGTTTCGGGAAAGAAATATTTTTTTCCGATGATAGATTGGATAACCGCGAATATATCTTCTGCAAGTAACTCACACGCAGGCGCTCGAAGCAGCTGCGTGAATATGGATTTACGCTTTTTGTTACAACACAACTGCATTTGCGTGGCAGGCCAAAGCAGCCGTGTGCTTGCAACGTGACACGTCCTCCACGCATCAGCACTCCGCATCTGTAGACCCGCGCGATACGAGACAAAAATGCATAAGTTTTGTTTACCATGAGCAGCAATAGACATCTCGTAGCGCCCATCAATCCAATGCTTGAAAATTATGCCTTAAACATCTGTGTTCCTGTCTACGCAGCTGCTTTTGAAGTGAGTTGATGTTCAGAAACTTCACACACCGGTTCATTTTTTTAAAGCAATTACGGTCGAATCGAGTCACAGGTTTTGTCCTAAATTTGCAGTGTTTCCCAACCGGGGGTAATGGCACCCTTTGGGGTCGACATATCAATTATTTTAATTCAAAAGAGTGTTTGTCAACATTTCCTGACTCATGTTCCCCTTGCATCTTCAAATAAATCGAGTGATCCTCCGTGATTCAACTTCGCGACTGCACTGCTTATTAAGCGAAGAGCGCAAAAATGTCTTCAAAATGACTAATACGCTCCACCAGTGGGACAGCCGCCCCACGCAAATGACAACACAAAATGACAAGCAAGAGCAGTTGCACTGAAGACAGAATTTCCTTCTGGGCCAAGCCACACTTTATTTCCTACTTAGTGCAGGCAGAACGAATGAAATCACGCTCTATCTCTGTTCTACCGAAGTCTGCGAACGAGGAAGGGTCGGTTCCTACAATTTGCTAATTAGCTGAGAATGGCGTGACGTCATTACCTTTCGGAAGTAACTGCTTTACAAATGCCGTGCAATTCTAAATACCACGCTATACTGAGACGACGGTTGTTCACAACATTGCAGAGTTTATGCTGTTTTCGTATCACGGCAGGGAGCTTTAAAACAAGAAATTGGTGACTGCCTGTGTAGTGCAATCTGACGTAGTAACAAAAGTCGAGCCGCAACGATACAGCAAAAAACAGGTGCCGCCCAATGCAACGAAGCTTTTTGTCAGAAGTTAAACTGAGGTCGTTTAATATTGAGACGTGTAAGCCAACTTTACAGGCCTGAGGTAAAAACTCGTGACCTTGTCAAAAACATGGCTTTGAAAAATTGTAGAAGCTAAATCATCAACAAAAATTAATGAAAAACAAATTTTGAAGAACAGTTTACGGAATCTTAGCAATGATGTTCCATAGACTGATTCACCAATTGTTCAAATTCCGTAAATGGCAAATTTCCATGCAGCTCCACAAAACGCACCATCCCAAAAACGCCATGAAAAGATGGAGGTCGTTTGCACATTCCAGAAATCGTAATTCTCAAGTCTCAAACATAACGCGACCTCGGGTCACACGAATCGAAACGCTTTGCTCACGTGATAACACCGGACGGCCTCTTGAGATAATTGCTCCCCGTTAAATGTCATAAATTCGAAGAAACGCACTGGTGTCCGTGGGCGATTTTGTGAGATCTGTTATTATCGCATGCCGACTAAAGTATCAACCAAAATCCAGAAGGTACCTGGTATTTTTTGTAAAAAGTTACGAGACGGGCCAGGTGCATGAAAGACATGCGCACATCAAGCACCGAACAAGTTCGCAAGTATCACTTTGGACAGGAAAGTGGACATTGCACTGACGGGAGCATGCCTGAAGGCCTGTGTTTAAATTCGAGAAGGCAGAGTGGCAAATGCAGCTTGCGATGTCGCAATGCTGAAAAAAAGAGAAAAAGAGCTATTCACGACAATTTTCGGGCTTTAGTTTTACTAATCAGTTTGATTGACAAAATTTGCGCCACGGAACGGGGAGTTTGCCAGACAACTGACGTTGAAACCGCCTATTGTATTTGCATATAAACCTGTCTATTGCGTTGTATTGCAGCGTTTGACCGAATTCACGAGCATTTCGTGACACGCGTTGTTAGAACGAAATACACGATAGCTGCCAACACCGCGACGTCACATTAATCAACAAGTTTAGCGGTGGATCCGCATCGATTTTGTCTCGAATGACCCACCTGTTGCTAAACGGGCTGCGCAAATCCATTATCCCGATCACAGCGTCGCAAACTGAAGGCTTGACGTAAAAAAAGCGGAAAGACCGACGCCGAACGTGTAGCGAGCGGGCAGACGGCAGCCGCTCAATACACTCCGTAATTAGTCCGCAAATGCGATAATTACACCTTTTACCGGGTGACTGATTCCGTTAGGATGCTGGCAGCTGTGAGCAGGACGCTCTTTTCTGGCGGCACGAAAGAAACAATGAAAGTCGAGACGCAATAGCGTGGTGAATAAGTGAATCGCCCATGGCAACGCGTTGATAAAAAAAGGGGTGCGAGCGTTGCGCAACTTTCACTAGAATTCGGTAGCGGTACAGAAATGTTACAGAATATGCTGCATTACCCGTAAGAAGACTTGCAAAAAATGCGGGGCATCAAAACGAAGAAACGAAAAATTGCATTGTGATTATTAGTCCCAAAAAAGTTGAAGCAGCAGTACTGTAGAATTGGATGCTGATCTCAAGGTAACTCTGCTGTAGTCAGGCCTGGGTTTGCGCTTTGAAAGCCACTGAACGTGGAGTTGTTGAAGCGCTTCAGCATAGCTGGGTTAGTCTCTGCGCCGCGACAACTGACAAACGCATGTTGTCTGTCGAACGCGCGACCTTGTTCGTCTTTGCTCACAAGTAAATCTCTACACTCATATGTCGATTAATACCACTCGAAAACTTTTCCGAGTGAATGTATCGCCGTGTAATCAGAAAACAAACTACAGATACGATTTGAGTTCCAATGTGGCTCAAGTCACTTTATTCGAGAGCGAAAGAAAACAGAAAAACTCCGTCAGCGCCAACAAACATAGAGATCGTGGCAGCAAAACAAATCAAACGTAACAAGCGTCCTGCGGCAAGTCGAAACAGAAGCCAATAACCGAAGCCGCAGAGGTAAGCTAACAGGTCACGCGGAGCGCATAAAGCGCTTGGCAGCAAGCCAACAGCGCATCGCAACCACGGCACGCAACGCGTTCCGCCACAACTGATGATTCTGTTCACGCTGCAGCTCTCGTTAGAGATTTTGTTGGTACGAGCCGGCACGTACCTGCACGTTGGGATGGTGTCGCTCGACCAGGACGGTACCGGCAGGGGGTGCGGGCGGAGTTTTGGGCCGGCTGGCCCCGGTCACGATGGCCGTCAGCGTTCGGGTGCGAGAAACGGGTCTGCGTATCACGCCAGTCGGCTGCCTCGCAAATGTCTGTGCGTGGTAAGTAGACGTGCCCGGCTGCTGCTGTGACGTCACCTGTAAAGTAGTGAGGCAATTGCCCTTTCGAGAGTCCTCCATCTGTTTGACCACTGCATTTGTACCCTCTTGTCTGATTGCGCAACATACAACGACCATCAATCATAACCGCTGTTCAAGCGAAGGTCTGACAAACTGTATCACAGCGTAACTACGTAGTCGTTTACAGCGGACTACAGGTAATCTGCGTTTCTTGACGACACCGATACTGGTTGTGAAGAGTTTTCAAAAGCAGAGTTTAGAAGAATAATAATAACTAGCAAATGAAGGCGGCGTACGAAGCGAAACGCACCGTTATGCATTCGACGTTAGCTTAGAACAAATTTGAATAGTTGAAAAACGTTACGGAACGACAGGAATGAATATTTTAAAGCTTAGGTTCGATAAAAATATATTAAAGTTAACCCTGCAAATTCAATAAAATGTCACAAATTTAATGGATCACCCGTAACCACAATGTTTCACGGCATCAGCCATTATTTGACAGTAACGAAGCTATGCGGTTCGAATAGCGTCGTTTCTTTTGCAGCCTCGTCTAAATTTAGTCTCGCGGGATTGTAGAAACAATACAGCTTTGGGGGAAAATGATACCGATGGTCTGTTTACTAACAATACAAAAGGTTAAAAAACACTTTTTTACCAAATAGCAGAACTTAAAATAAAAAAACTTTGGCGCAAACGACTGTGACGAGGTTTGCAATATACGTTATAAGACGCCACATCGACTCGGTGATTGGACGCAGGCACACTATTGTCGCAAACGCTAGGGTGTGTCAGCCGGTTCAGCGATTTGCTAAAACCTAACAAAGGAAAACATGGAGATAGCACTGCAATGCACACTCACTGGAGGTGCCACAAAATATTAACAATAGCTTCTCTCAGATACCAGGATCAACAACAGTGTTAAAAGCGCAGGTGTTTTTCTCGCAATAGCAAATTTGTGATTGACACTTCTCGGCACTGTGCTCCTCACCTGACTGGGCAGCGGCGAAGACTTGATTCCATCCTCGGTAAGGTTGTTGGGGTCATTCGTTGGAACAGGCCTTCGCCCGATATCGCGCGAATGACCGGGAACAAGGCTGGCTTCCTGCTGCGGCTGTTCTGCTTGCGTCGCGCACGAAAGAGCGTCAACAGCGGCAGCTAGCGTCTGGACGTCTTGCTGGACTGTGGAGCACACACAGGGAATCGTGAAAAGTTTAAAGGCAATAAAGAAAGAGACGATGCATCAGTTACGCTGCTGTAAATCTCGCAAATCGTTTTAGGAAACACGCTGCACTTGCAACACCATGGCTGCTGGCGTATTATTTGAGCAAGTTTTTTTATAAGGAAAATGTTAGGCACCCGATATGGACCTGTTGGGACCCGATTTCCCTGATTCTAGGGACCCGAATCGGGTCCCTAAAATACCTTAAAAAACCCTGATTTGAGGGAGAAAAAGTCTTCAACTTTGCGAGACCGGTACCATTAGCGTGTTTCTCAACTCATCAATATCGCAATTTTTAGGTCTGACTAATGCGCGGCACGGAGCGAGCGACAAACGAGCAGCGACAGCGTTGGAAGAAAATCGACAAGTTTTTCCCATTAAATAGTTGAAAAATGACTTGCCGCTTTTCTATCCCACGCGCAGCAACGAGATAAACAACGTCGCTAGCATGGGAAAAAATTTCTATGAAGAAATCGATAACTGAAAACATGCAGTGACATTTGCAACCTTCTGAAGCTCGGTTTTCGTCGCGACAAAATATATGAGGTGTCAACTGTGCTCGTGCCTTCCGACGGTGCTACTTAGTCTTCACGGTAAACGTGAGGAAAGTGCGTATCTGGCTAGATTTCCCCACCTGATTGATCATCTTCACCCTGAAACATGGACATCGCTTCAAGATTCAGAGCGCACACTCCGCGCATGAAAGCTTTCTTCATCGTCTCCTCATATTTCTCGCGCTGGGCGTGGAGGAGCTCGACTTCCTTCCGAGCGCTTTGCAGAGCTTCATCAGCCTGCAGAAGCAGTTCATTGTTAGGTAACGCCAGGCCACGAACACACCTACATCCGCCGGTGTAACAGCTACAGCCATGAATCAACTGATGTTACATTAATCTAGAGGGTCCTTGACGCGTAGTGCCGTTGCTGAGTTGTGTGTACTAATTAATAACATCCGTGCAGGATACATCACGCAGGCATGATGCAGAAAATCGTTCCAGTAAAACCGGCAGAGCAATACAGTGCGACGTTTAAGATTGCTACGAGAGAGGCGCTGGCGCTGGTCTGCGTCTTCATGGGTTGACGGAGGGGTGACGTCGTGTCAGTGGCAAAACTGCCCTGAAGTCAAATCTCAACAAGCCAATCCGAAAAATCTCGGTCGCAGACGGAACAGAGGGGAGCTCAAAAATTTCGGCGGGGGGTAATTGACCGGTTGCCCTCGCCCTGGTTGCAGGCCTGCTTCGACATCGCCAGACTTTTACCTGTGAAAAGTGGTCCACAGTAGACTTACTTAATATTTTCGCTCAGGGCCGGATTTGTTAGTGCGGTCATTCGGCAGTTCCATGCGTGCGGGCATGCAAACGATTTAAGAAGTCGGCCGGTTGGACCATCAATCACACAGACTCTAGTCGAGAGTGAGTGCAACAGAATGAAGACAAGCGAGTTTCCAGGAACAACATAAGGAGCATTCGGACATGTGCACAAACGGTTTTAAATATGGCGTTGGACAATAGGGTAGGAAGTCGTTTGTGGGCAGGTTTGGATAGCAAGTGACGCATGCGCCGTGGTGCCTTTAACTGAACCATTTTGTAAGTTTTTAAAACATTGTTTCAGGTGCGCAATCACGAAAACGTGACACAACTCAACAAAATTTCCACAAAAAGATGGGATTTACGCACACAAGCGGTAGCCGCTCCTCGATCACGAACCGACCGCAGTTTTGCGCACTAATTGCAACGCTGACGAAAACCCGCTGACGAATGTGCGGCATGTAAGTAGAAGAGCTGTCTTAAAACTCACTACCAACGCTGTTTCATAACACTTAATTGCAGTTCACTCCTGTCCATTTTCATAGTTCATAAATGAAAGATCAATGATAGGTAACGTTGTAACACGAGCATTATGCTTTGATTTATTTCAAAAACAACTTTTCTGTGCAAGCAAGTCACGAGGATTTGAAGGTGAATTAAATGCCACAGAACAAAGGTCTCGCAAACAATTCTCCGAAGAAGTCATTGACGTTGAATCTGCGCAAAGTCGTGACGTACAGATGTAGATTTGCTTCCTGAGTACAACACATGAAATAAAATTCGTGTCTTGTGATAGCTGTCGCTACTTGTCTTACGCGACCGCTACATCCCCTCACCCTGCAATTACGCATTCAAATTCATTAATTTTCAAATTTGCAGAATCAAGCAACGATGTGTAATAACTGCAAGCGACTTTTGAAACAGACCAGGTAAGAACACCACCACATGCATTTGCAGCACCTTCAGTTTAAACAGATCGAGCAATCACGGTAATTTATGCATTGCCTCCAGCAGACCACAGTGCGAGTCATCCGAGTGCATATATGCTTTAGTACAGCGTTTCGAAACCCGTCTCTTAAGGCTTTACGCCTCGGTCCCAAGCCCCTCGCTTCGAGACTGAAATGCTTTACGAAAAGCCCCAACAGTTCCACCTTTGGTAAAGATCCAGTCTGCTGCTGATTTCATTCTCGGTGAAGGAAAAAACAGAAGCAAGTTAGCGAATACGGATAAAACTGACGAAATTCTAAACTCATGGAAGTCCCGATGTCTTTTTTTAGTCACACACGTTAGTTTCTACAAAATTCATGAAAATCCTAGTGAAGTGCCACATATTTCGTTTCGGCATGAAACATGTAGTCAGGTTTTAGTTTCCTGTCGACAAATTTTTAGGTCACCGATTTTTAAACAAAAGCTCGGTGCCAAAGTTTTAAGTCTCGGTTTCGGAAGTTACGGTCTTGATTGCTTCATTGGGCACTTCTCAACCAAGGCAGGAAAGGTCACTACGTACAAGTTGCGCACGCTTTGCTTCTGCGAAAATTAAGAAAATCGGATTTTTAACGCAACTTTCCTTTTCATCGCACATGGGCGCTCACGTAAACATGACGTTGGTGTTTGACTCGATCACGATTCCCGCAGTCTAGAACAGGAGATTTTCACAGGCTCTCCGGCCTATCGTTGTCAATGCGTTTTTACAGCGATTGTGGAGTCAATCTCAAACTCCATCGCTCGATTCCAGGGCCGGCCCACGCATGCGCAGTGACTTGCTACCAATCGCAAAACTGGTCCTGACAGGTTGGCACTTGGCCGGCCCGCAAACAAGACAGTGCAAAGAGGGTGATTGTCTGGAACGTTCAACGTTGCAACTCAGTTCTTTACCACAACTCTCTATCAGTGGCGTAGCAAGACCAAAAATTTTTTTTGGGCAAAATACTTCATTTTAGGCGAGCAACAGTATTTTGTTTGGAATGAATACTGCTTCTTAAAGCACAAAATCACTACATATATTAAAATTTTTGGAATCCATAGCCCCCCTGGCTAAGCCTATGCTCTCTATGACTCGAAGACCTTGCGGTCATTCTCCTCCCCCTGATATCTGATTTTTTCAGGTGTTAAATAAAATTTCTGTCTGTCTGTCTATAGGTTGTTTTGTTGCGCACTCTTGCTTCTTCCATAAATGACCCATGACATTCACAAAGAAGGTTCTGATTTTATGAGCGAACTTACTTTTTCGTTTCTGGGCGCACTTTTATTTTGTAATGTACAAAAACATCAAGGATGTTGCAAATGCAGAGCCTGAAGGGAGATTACAGGTCTAACTGACCTTAACGACTAAAGAAAGATCGTATGAAATTTGCTCAAAACGACATTTTCAAAAAAATAATGAGCACCATTTATTTCACCTCATTTCAGCCTAAATTTCAAGAACAGTGTTGTAATCAGTAGGAAAAGTTGGGATAAAAATGAGCGACTTTCGCTTCCTGCTGAGCACCCTGCGACGCGGGTCGTCGGGAAAAAAACTCAACGTTAATCTCAAACAGCAAGTTTCCATCGTTCTTTCATTCTTCCATTATTTGAGTGCTTGAGTTCATTGCCATAAAAGGTTCCTGCAACCGACAATTGCAAGACGCCAGGACACCGAAAAGCCCTGGTTTGCCTCCTAGTCGAAAGCTTCCCGACAGCTTATTGGTCTTCTCAAGAAATTTTGGCTTTTTTGCAACATTTAATTTAACTGTTGCAAGATCTTTATTTGTCGCTTGAAATTCTTGAACGCAAATATCGTTAAAGAATGCACCGGTTGTCATTTCACGTTCCACCAAACACAGGGGTGCCCCGTGCGCTCGCTGAAGCGTGAACCCCCAGTGGTGAGGTATTCGTATGAAACGTTACAAGCATAGCGTTTCGTTCAAAGTTTAAAAGTGTGCAGAAAACGATTTATGATCATTTAAGGCAGCTATATCCAACCCGCGGCCCGCATGCGGCCCAGTCGAGGGTTTTGTGCGGCCCGGTTTAGATTTTCGCTGTGGTAAAAGTATCCTACATACTGACAACCTGTCCTTGTTTTGTTACTTTTGAATTTGACATTTTTGATGCAGGTGGTCCTCAGTGCCACTTTATCACGTCTGTTACCATTGACATAGGCGTAGTCAAGGGGGGAGCAATGGGGGCCATTGACCCCCAAATTCATTTTGTGTTTTGAGAGGCAGTATCCCAACAAAAGTGTTATTCGCCTAAAATCAAACATTTTGTCCACGCCCAATTTTTTTTGCACCCCAAAATTTTTGGGCAGGCTTCGCTACTGGCCATTGCAGTTAGGACAGTATATTCGTTTAAGCTAAACTTAGTTTGCTAAGATCAAAGCAAGTGATGCAATGTGCTGCCCTCAATAATATGTCATTCAATATGCGGCCCTGGTCAAGATAGTGACATACTTTTTGGCTCAGTAAACCATTTGGGTTGGACATGGCTGATTTAAGGTTTCCGTAAGTGCACAGCATACCATGTCTTGATGATCTTTCACAGTGTTTCCGACTGCCAGGTCAAGCAGCTGTTATTTTGAAGTAGACCACTGAAGCATATATAGCTGTATAGACGCAACATCGAGCTTTTAATTCAGAAAAAAGAAACTCTGTGGTTGTTTAAATTTTAAACTCCGATATTGCCACGTACTGCAATGCCGGGTTACAAAATGAAAACAGTCTTATTCTCTGAACTAGACTGTTTATAAAAGTGGTGGGGTGGGAAGGAAAAAAGTTAAATACGTCCCGAAAACAACCCCGATGTGAAAGTTATTGAATCTGACAACATAATGAGCACGACCGCTTCGGCACGATGCGCCCGCCCCCCCTGAAAAGAACGATGAGACGCTCGTTTTCAAAGATTTGCCGCAAAGACTAAACCATTTCGTTATTTTCTGGCGAAATATACGAGAATTAAAAGAAAAGCAATTAAGTTATTTGGACGCTATATGCTTGTGGGATGCGAGGCCCTTATTCAGTGCGGACCTCCACTGGTTGGGGTGGTTGGTGTAGCCCTGCTGGTGAGTTAATAACAGACACTTCAAAGCAACAGGGGCCGGCAACCTACGGCACGCGTGCCACACTTCGCACGCAAAGCAATTTCCAATGGCACGCTGAAGTTCTACATTAACAATTTTCTTATGATTCACACAGAGGTATATTGACCTTGGCTTGTATAAAAATACGTGTGTGGTTGACTGGTTGGCACACTGAATGACTTGAAACCTTAAGCCGCACACAGTTTGCAAAAGGTTGCCGAACACAGTAAGGATAGATCGGAGTCAGAGAAGAGTGCATCTGGGGCATAAGTTTATTTTACGCCAGTGACACAATCTGTTATGAAAAAACACGCTCCTTTGATAAGATGTCTGCGGCGAGACAAATGGTGCATGCTTCGAGGTGTAGAGTGATCTCAAACACTCACCTACTAATGGGACATATGCTCTGGTGAATTTAGATAGATGAAACCAAAAACTGGTTGCTCAGTACTTGCCCTGAAGTCCACCTTCGCTAAGTGGCATGACAACAAAGATCGACTCAAATGATACGGAGGCGACAAAACGTCATGTTTTACCGCTACAGAGATGTGTATAGCCTGTAGATAGTTTGATGACACTGAAGCCAGGGGAGGATTTGGTAGATGTCGCGTAATATTCCACAAAAGGCGTTGTTACGGTGATGGAAAGCGCGAAATACCGGGATAATTGACAAAAAATAACTTTCAAGTTTAAAGAAATTTTGACTAGCCATTCTGCAACCACTTACCACAAAAATGCACTGTAACGCGTTTTACATTGGGGTAGTAATTCTACTAACAACATTTGGCAACCTGCAGAAGACATGATACGTTATGGCAACCATCAATTCGTTTGGGGCCACCCTCTTGTTATATTTACCTGCTTGAAACTTCAGAATTCTGGAGACTAAAAACGTCATGTAGCGTTGACTCAGATTGTTTAGAGATAAACCAATTTCACCTGACGCTTGCTTATTTTTTTATTATGATTCTTCGACAAAGAGAAACGTGCATGCGGGCCTGTACGCGTTGTATGAACAGAAAACTCCCAGTTTTCCATTTGGCAGCTGGGACTTGGGATTATTATGTTAGTATCAATAATTAATTTAAAGGTAAATGCTTCGTGCTTGGTTCAATTACAAATTTCTTAGAAACAGCAGATAAAATTGCAGTGCATGCGTTTCCATATGCAGTGTGTTGGGAACTTAAAGTACGTCTGTTTATATGTATGCGAAGATACCTTGCACATGCTAGTGACTCGATTCTAGCTCGCAAGGTATATAAAATGATGTTGGAATCAACCCCCCCAACAAAAAATTCAGTTGGCAGACAATTCCACGCACCATGCAGCTATTAGCTGCCAGTCTCAAATTGAATACCTTCTACTATTTATAAGTTCAAGTCATCTTCTACCTCATTATACAATTATTTGATTCTTGCACTTTACTGCGAAAAGGGGGCCCTCCAAAGGGCCCGGCAAACCTCTGAAACACCAAAGTGTTGATCTCATGAGAAAAATTGTCGAAAAAATAAAGTGACAAAGTATTGACTTACGGAAGCAAGCCTCGCTTCATAGTCGCTTGTGAGTTTCATGCAGACCTCTTGCGCCTTCTTCTGGCAAGCTTTTTCAACCTTTTCCTTCCACTTGCCTTCAACCAATGAGCGCCAAGCTTGCCAAGCTCTCGTGGTTAGGCAGTGCTGTCGGTAACGGCGAGCCAACCCGCTGGTAAAACCCTGCAAAAAGATTTCCCGAACTCTTTTATCTTTTCCACTCCGTCTGCAGTAATATTGCCGTTTATTAAAACATTTTGCGTTTTGCATCAACATCCTAGTTCGCTTACTCAATTTTACTTTGACATAACTTGTAAACAGTCGACATAGCAGCAAATGCGTAAATTTTTCTGTTATATTCAGATAAAATTACTGACCAACATACAGTGGTAGTTTTTCTCATCTCGGTAAATTTGAATAAGAATGGAAGACTACCACCAATATAGCAAAAAATTAGAAGATTTCTGCAAAAAAACATCACTTATCAAAAATAAAGACAAATGCGATGATTTATACAGAGAAACCAAGAAAAACCATAACTTTCGGCTTGATACACACAAACAACGAAATAATTGACGCAATTAAGTCTTTTGCATTGCTTCACGTGATTACTGTTTTTTTGAACCAGTCTGAGAAATCCATTGTTTCTTCCGAACCTTACTGTGGCAACATACCTGGCGTCTTTCATCCACAAGCCGCAGCTTCCATTGCGACATGGCCCTCGCCATTTCTTGTCGTTCTTTGCTGGTCTGCATTGCGCGCGTCAAATTCGATATCACGGAGTCCTTCCGCGCGAGCGAGTTTTCGTACGTAAACAAGAGTTCTTTCAGGTTTTCGACCTCATCCTAAAACGGGCGGCCGCGTTTAGCAGGGCCGGTGACGTGCTGCCATGACGGGGAAAATGCCTCGCGAATTTCAACGATCAGTCCGGTGAACAGTTAATGTTTAAAAATCATTTTGGTTTTTGGTCTCTGCGAAACAGCTGCCGAAAATGCTAAGCACGATAAAGCGCTTTTCATAGATCATGCTTGTACCGTCTGCAGTAGAACTATGCTTGCAGGAAGCTTAATAAAGCTATTTGCGCTAACACGCTACACGCCACTGGTCAGTTCTGTTCGTGCAATGATGGAATGGCTTTTTGTTACTTGGATGAGGGATTGCGCATCGATCAATACAGTAATTGCTCAATAAATTATCGGTCGCTTCGCTTCTAGCAAATCGCAAAGCGACGCTACACCAGGAAACAACTTTTCGATCATTCGTTGTCACACTATGCCTCCCCAACTGAAGCTTACAACCATTTGCACATACCAAGTCGTTTTTATCGAATATTTCATACGTTTAAAACTTCGTAAAAAAATTGTCACCAAGACAACCTAAAATTAGACATGACGCTGATTTATTACGGCATTTTCACAAATTCCGTAGCGACATGTGCTCGCATAAAGACAAGTGTGCACTGGAAAAAAACTTCTTCAAACGGAAGGTAGACCCTAATAAAGTTGGATGGCACTGTTGCGTTATGCTCTGCCCAACCTCGTTTCGTCATGGGATTTTTGGTATCGCTCGCGCACGATTTTTATGACACTGGAGCGAGACTAGAAGTGTTTCAAGATGCAGTAACAGCAAACCGGAGCACAACTGCATGGGTCCACAATGGCCCGCGTTACCTGCAGTTTCGTGATCTGTTCCTCATATTCATGTTTCATCGCGTGCACCTCATGTTTGTGTCTTTCCACCAAACCCACTTTTATTTGGCTCAGCTCAGCCTAAGTAAAGAAACACCAGGCTTGCTTCGAAAGGTTTACTACGAGGTATTGCAAAATAAAATAAAAAGCAGGGCAATCTTTCTGACAAGCTGGATTTGCTAGAACGTACATGCACATAATACTATGCCGTGTTAAATCAATGCGCAGTATTACTTGCAACCACAGCAGATGTTCTCAACTGACAAACGTATAGGTTTATAGATTCTTCTCGAATGAGTTCGAACTGCGCTTAGGTGTCTTTCAGTAGAGTAATCTTCACAGAAAGCGAACAAGCTAGTTCATGTTGCCACCGCGCAGATCTAGGATTTAAAAAAGTGGGGAGAGATTTGGAATGATCAAAACCTCACTCACATTAGCAATTACTTTTTTGGGGGTAAGCCGGATAGAAATGAGCCGCAGACGTTACGCCTGCTAAGCACACAGTCAACAATTGCGATTCGATTTTCAACAACACATGATTTAACCCAAAAAACGAAGAGCAAACATTGGTTTATCCAGGTCAAACAAATATTGATGGGACAGCAAGCTCTCACACCTTGTTTTAATTTACAATAAATAAACATGAATGTGTTTAGATGCCCTTTCTTTTGGTCGTAAACTTTGTTATTAAACCAATTTACTCCACGGCCGTATAGTTGACTTAGACGTAGTCTATGAGAAACAGACTTACCGGAAATCAGTAGTACCGGGGTTTTCCGGAAGGCCGCCCAGTCTTTAGTCCGCCCATGGGCGCTTATTTTAGGAGGGCGTTTATATGGTGCTAAGATTTCAGTTGAATACGATTT
>JGI24159J19872_10002201_pt1 | contig 22902 bp, 20 predicted proteins | sample Ectturendosymbi4_FD_19872 | JGI IMG/M metagenome (IMG submission 19872) | reverse complement strand
GTGTGTGTGTGTGTGTTCTTGCCCCCCAGCAGAATTTCAGGTACGCTTTATCTGCCCTATGTTTACGCTTTCAAGAAATACCGACTTCTGTTACGTGCTAAGGGTTTGTTATTGATTTCAACGCACTTGACAAGGAAAATTGAAAAAACAGCAGCGCTTACATCCACATCGCGGCAGTTTATGCTTTAAGAAGAGCATTGCCATGCTATCTCTGAAACAACACGAAGTTCGACGATTACAACCACTGTAAGCACCTCTTTCAATCAAGCGTTAACGGTTTGTTACAACCGCTGCGCGATTCCTGGATTGACGCTTTCTTGCGTCGAAACCTCGCGCTTCCGTCACGTGCGCAACAGAAAGCGATCGGCTGTGAGGGGTCGCGGAGCTTTCGCTTGTTCAGTGATAAGCAGTCCTGTTACTGAGGTCGATAGAGTTGATGTCGAAAGAACCGTATCTTGTCTTGTCCGATAACACGGCGTGACGCAACCGCTAACAGAACTACCATGCTCTGCTTGAGAACTTGGCGTGTCGCGTGAAACTAACCAACTTGCTGCTTTACTTAATGTCGTAAACACCGGTGAATATTTTCGGTTGCTGTCACTCCTCGCCTCATTTTCCTGGTCCTCTTGTCGCTTTCCTCCTCAGCGCCGATTTTCAAGTGGTGCGGTCCGTTCCTTTCAAGTTGGATGGATAAGCAGGAAAGTCCCTGCAGTTTCGTCTCTCATGAAATAGATGCGCTCACTGTTGTCATCCTTTATTGTTAACGTTTGCAAAAAGCATTTCCAATGCTTGTGAATGAGGGCTTGCATAAGGTAATGTCTGTTAAGGCCGCTTCCAAAGTAACATTTTTCTGCTGCTTCTGCCCATTTGCTCCGTGCGCAATTGACTTTAGGTAAAAACGCCGACCGATTTCCGAAACTGTGTTTACACTAATACGAAAATAGCGTGCGAATACATAAGATGTGCACGAGGGCCGTCGAATCCCTCGGTTGAGTCGGTGCCCACCGACGTCTGCGCAATCGGTTTTCGCTTAAATTGCACACACTGAATATGTTGGGACAAACCTTTTTCCGAAACCGCGCAAGTGCTTGCATTGAGTGGCGTGTTCGGTCTGTCGTCGCTTGCCGTGTGGAAGCTGCGAGGATGACTCAGTCTGTTTTGCCCGTTGTCTTTGCCCCACGGTTCCGCACGTACTGTACAATGACGAGAGAACGTTGCTGCACGGTATATCCTCGTGTAGCGTGTGTGGAAACTTTTTTAGCGATTGCTGCTGAACTTTCTGTGCTCGCCTTTAGCGAATTTCTTTGCTTGCGTAGCAATTTTTGTCTGCGTGCGTGTTTGCGCAGCGATGTCACTGATTCCAAGCAGACGTTTGTAGTTGTATTCGCACCGTAGTAATACGCCCTAATCACAATACGGTCTACAATACCAACTGGTGGCCATGGAATTTTATGGCCGGCGCAGTTGGCACACGATGTTGCTCACACGTGTGTTAGATCCGTGTATGATATAAAGGCAATGAAGCATGAATAGTGCACGAGCAAAATAGACGCTGCGTTTTTGCGTTGCAACGTTCTACTCAGTACTGTTGAGCTGAGGCGTTCGCTTTGGTCTTGAACTCTTGGCGTAACTCATTCCGGGGTCTATTACCCCCCACCTGCTAATAATAACGCGATTGCAATTTCCAGCGCTGACGACGACGCTGCGAGCTCCCGGGTCGCGTCCTCAGCCGCTTCGGAACTGCCAGATAACAATGCTGCTGGTCCATCAGAGTAAGTCTATTTTTTGTCTCAGATAAAACAAATGCGGGATGTGTTTTTTGGAATAGCGTTACGACCAGTGCTCGAACCTCAGGTGGACTAACTTGTTGCTGCTCGTCGTGATTTGGTCATATTGCTGGGGAATTTATCGCTCTGCTGTTGAGTGAATTTATTCGCCAAATGATTTTTTCTGCTTTTTGGTGGAAAGTTGACAGTGCACTGGAACACGCAAGCGAGACGTGACCCTGCTCTTCTCAGTAACTCTTCGCTTTTCGTTGCAGCGACAAGCCAGATCGTCGACGATCGCATCTGCAACCGGTGCGTGACGAGGAGGCGGAAGCGCAAAGAAGAGCGCGTTCAAGAAGGGAGAGACAGTCCAGGAGGTCTACGCAGGGAGTGACGCTCGGTGAGTCAAACGGACACTCGAGTCAAGCTCGATGGACTTGTTTGTTTCTGAGAAATCTCGGTTGGCGCTCTTGCGACGGTCTCGATGGAGCTTGCTTCATGCCCTCCAAGTGATAGATGTGTTTTATTCAAGCCGGAGAGATGCTTCTAGTTGGCGTGGGATGGTCACTGCTGTGTCTAGACCAGTGGTCCCCAACCCCGGGCCGTGGATCACTTGGTACCTGGCGAAAATTACAAAATGTATACTGGTGGTGAAATGTGTACAGCCTTATCTGGTGGTTCAAACTGGTAACTTCATTCAAGCTGTTGGAAACTAACAACCATTACAGAGTACTCCCGGCCCGCTGTAGAATTGTCGAGCGTTGACCGGTCCCCGGTTATAAAAAGGTTGAGAACTACTGGTTTGGAGGAAAAAGCGCCATGCATCACTAATGGGGTGTATGTTATTAATAGTGAAAAATTATTATGTTGGAAAAAATTCCCACGTCCATCTTTAGAAATGATGCATGGCCTAAAGAAGACTTGTCAGAAAGAAGTCCACGACAAGCCAAGGGCTTTGACGAACAACCTTGATAATAAACAAAGTCTGCAGTGTTGTCCGCGAACTGTGACGATGCGAAATCATCTCAAAACGTTTTTCGACCTCGGGCCTCCAGTGCGCATTATTCGACACCTACGTGGCCGCGCTAAAGCCGCGCTGTTTCAGCAACGATTGCGGCACAGGCACAGCGAAAGAGCGCGCATGCAAACCCGACTGCGAGACACGAGTGACGTCGCACACCAAAGTTCTGCGAGGCCGACAAGTGACCTCGGATGTTGCTCGCGCGAACCGGAACATCGCTGCACGACGCGCTTACTAACCCAGTGTCGTTGCGGAAAAGCCAATCAACCAAGCGTCTTCGTGCAACTGTTGACTGCGCTTCATGTCGCGCCCTCCGACACAGGATGTTGTTTGCCGATGCTCTCCGAAATCGACCGACAACTCTCGAGGGCTGACTGACCGTTACTACTTTTTTCGTTATTTCATAGACGTGGTTGAGGAGGCCAAGCGTCAGATCGAGAACAAACGACACGAAAGAAACGAGACCAGTTCGTCGGCCACGAGCAAGTACGCCGGTCAGACGGACACGTTGGATCCTAGCGAACAAACGAGAATACCTCACAATGTAAGTCTACGGCCCGCTTTATCTGGACTGGAGGCGATTGCCTCAACGCTAGGTTTTCCAACGTGCAGCTGGGCAGCGATGGCTCGGAAACGCTGACTGGCTCGTCAGACGGATCGCACGGGTGAGTATCAGCAACACTTGGTTGACTGCTACAACACACTCCTTGTGTCGTGTCGGAGGAGCTGAATTCGATTCCAGCAGCATTTCCCAGGGTTGCAACGCACTAGGAGCGTTTGTATTTTGGTGTTGTCAGTCTATCCCAGTGGTTCTCAAATTTTCATGGGTTTTGGCCCCCTTCCAAAGACCCTCAACACTTGTGGGCCCCTGCTCATCAACAGGAGTTTGCATATCACGGCAGAGTTATTTGGTAAAGGCCTCTGCTCGTGGCCCCCGGAGAACCGTTCCGTGACCCCCAAGGGGCCCGAGGGTTCCGTTTAAGAAACCTTGGTCTAGGTTAAGGGTTCCCAATGTGGGCTGCATGTCCCCCTTAGGGGCACATTTAAGGCTTGCAATAAAAGGGAAAAAGATAATTTATACAGTATATTCTTTATTTCCAAATGTTTGTACATATGTCAGGGAATATTATTTTCAAAAATCATTGTATGCTTATTGCTAAATATATTAACTGTGAGACATTAAACCGGAGTCTACCTTTATGGTTCTAAAAATCAAAAGGTTATATTAAAAATTCAGTGGATTTTTTTAAAATTTTACTCAGTCTTTTTTTCATAAGAAATTTAAGGGTACAGGCTGATCTGTCGAAATGCTGAAGCGGTACATGGTCAGAGAAAGGTTAGGAACCCCTAGTCTAGGTCGTATTATTGCTTTGCTGGATAGTTTTGGGAAGGAGTGTTTACAAAAACAACAAAAAAAAAACAACGTTGGAACCGTGTGATTTTCTGCGCGGCTTCAAGAAATGTGAAAAGTTGATTATTCAAAGACCCTCAAAGTGCTCGGAACGCTCTTGTGCTTACTTCACAATGCCCGACGAAACGTCATATTTAAGTTAATCGCATCATTTGCGGTGTGTGGGTTTTAAAATAGCAGGCTACAGAGCGTCCTACCGTACTCACCCATATACGAGTAACTCTTCTAGTATGAGACGAGTTACGAAGTGCGAACGGATAGGAATCGGAAGCAAGAGAAAGATCTTCAAGTGCCGAAATCCAAACCTTCGACGTTGGTCGCACTCATCTAGTCCGCCCTGTCCTGAGCGCTCGCTCAGCTCGAGACTTTCTGGCGTTGAATAAAATTTTGAAATGTTCAGTGCCAAGCTGCTGAACCAGCCAAACGAGTTCACAACTTTATTCCCTGATTTTGACAAGGCCTTGCGATAATCGCGTTCAAGGTATTTCCCCATGACAAGGTATTTTCCCCGCAGTTACTATATCCTGCTCACCACGGTGGCATTTTGTGCTCGAGTTAGGCGCCTGTGCCGAATGTAGCTTGGACGAAACCCGTTAGTTCGTGTTGTCGGTTGGTTGCCTTTGGCTTCATTTCTAATTGGTAGATTAGCTTTTATCATTCAACCAGTCGTTTGGTGTTCCTGCCTCAGCCGTTTCGTACGCATGCAGTGTGTACCCATACTGGTGCGATAGCATTTTTTACGCTTTCTTGTGTAGTGGTTTGCAGGCGTGTAGCCAGGTCTTAAGGTTTTGGGGTGAAAATAAACTTTTAGGGGGGTAAGATTTTTGTTATTATGATATGTTTAAAACTTTTTTTCTAGGGTATAACAAAATTTGGGGGGGGCACAAAAAATTAAGATGGAAATGTCCTCGTGGCTACGGACCTGTTGATTTGCAAGCATTCCACGTCATTATCTCCCTGGTGTTAGCGATCTGATACCTCTTACTGCAACATCAGCGTTGAGATCAATGTGCACAGCTTTCTATACTCGAACATATGATTAAAGAAAAAATTTGATACCGGTCATTTATTTTTATGAAAGAACTTCGAACTATCTTTAAAGCGATGTTGCTTTGATATTACACACAATGGCGATATTGAATTATGTGCAAGAAATACTGTATAATGCTGTTCTGTGGTTTCCAATCAGCGCCAAGCTGATGGCAACAGGGTGTAAAGTATTGAACTATAGTATTAGTTCGTTTAGACACACACGCGACTCGTTGAACAAATAGACCGATTTGTAACGGGGAAAAAATGCCGTTTGTGTTGCTGGAGAATCGATAATGCCACACCAATGATGTCTGTTGACACAAACGATGTTAAGGAGAATATACGCTTTGTTTGTGACGATAACCGCACTTAACCAGTAAAATCTTGTGTTATGCCAGTGTCATCAACAGGAATATACGCTGTTTGATGGTACAAGTATTAGAAAAGTCGTGAATGTTTTACTTGCGTCGCGCGCGTTTTGAAGAAACGCAAAGACGAGTTGCTGCTTGCTAAGTACTTCTGTACTGTTGCTAGTTTTTGCGCTGATATCAATACCAGCTCAGGACCTCATGTTGACACTTGTCTTCTGATGCTCCGCAGTCGCGACAGGAAGTTGGAACTGTTACAATACTTTGTCGTTGCTTGAAAATAACGCTTGCTTTATCCGGTCAACTTGCAAATTGATGCGATTCGGAATTCTGCTTTCAGCTGTACATCTAACGGAGTTTGGATGCGAAGGAAAGAATGTTTTTAGTTAAAAGGAACTTGTCCTAATCTCTGTTTGATCACAAGCAGGGCAAAGTGTTTGAAATCGATACACTTAAAAAAATCGGCAGAATTTCTCTTCTGGAAATGCAAGCCTGCTAGCACTAGTGTTCTCTGTCCCAATGCGTTGTAGAAACTCTTTGTCAGCTGCAGCCTTTATGCTAAAACTGTCCACTACAGCACATGCCCCGCTGTTCCAACAAATGCTACGCCATTAAAGATTACCCTATCATGGTATTTCACAAAATCGTTCCCGCAAAGCATTCGGGTTGTTGTCACTGCTTCCGCAGCGGCATAGAAAAACTGCAGCCTTCGTTTGATGCCATGCGGTAACTGTTGGCGATTATTCACGCGCTTTGCTCTTCTCATGGCCGTTTCACGGAGCAATCACGCCCCCTCGTGAGCGAACCTGCCCGCCTTCTGTCGACCCGGCGATGTAGGTCGGTACGTTGTGCGACGATTCGACATCGCGCGCAGCGAGTGCGTTGCTTTTCAGTTCTGGCAGCAAAGACCGCACTTGTTGGTTTGTTTTATTTTACTTCAGTTCCTATGACTCACCGCTGGTCCACCAGCTGCAGGGAATCACCTACTTCTACATTCTCGTATGTGCCCGTGCGAAATCGGTTGAATTGTTTTTTCAACGGGCCTGTCCACCGCGTTCGCATCGTAACTTTCATACGAAACGTTGTTTTTTTTTCTAACTGAAGTACCCGTATAGTTTTTTTACTGACACGTTCTGTTACTAAAAGGATCCCCTTGATGCGCATGAAGCTGCAGCTTCCCTGCTGTGACGCAGTTCCGCATTGCGCTGTCGCTTTCTCTTACACTGCAGTGTGACCTGGTGGAATGACAGTGCGACTGTCAGACTGTTTCAGCTAGTTCAATCAATGGCCTAGCGTTTTCGAAATCTTTGTGATGTGCCTTTTCGACATGCTGCCTTTTGTTGCAGAAAAAGGGTTTTGTTTTAGAAAACATGCAAACGTGCGATGTCTCGTAGAATCGTATTCAGTGGGTTTCAAAAGCTGCCTTTCGTCGGTTTCCAACCAATGCTGAGTTGCTCTCTGGCCACCTGCTGCTGCATCGCGGCGAGCGGTCGTGTGTGGCTTTAAGCGAAACGTACGCGCACTATGAGCTAAAGAAGTTTTGCTTCGTCACCTTTACGAAGTGATGTCTGCACAGGACTCTATTGCGGTTAATTTGCATCGGCGGCTCAAAGATCAACAACAGACGGGCTCGGCCGGGTCCTCGCACGCCTCCCACGCGAGAGTGACCCTCCCGTCCGGTTACATTCCTTCCAACGAGCGGGTGAAGACGACCGCGTCGAGCGGACCTTTCGTCACCGGCAACGTGCCTGCCATTACCGTCAACGACAACCCTGCCGATGGAAACGAAGCGGAATCAATAGGTGCGTACCAATGCTACTTGTGGGCGTCGAAAGGAGCTTTTCCAATAGTGGATTTTTCCAGGGGTGGTAAAAAGGATTTTTTCACGGGGTCCAACAGTGATGAAATGTCATTTTACCAACTCGAAACTAAGAGAAATACATTTTTCTATTAAGAAGTTAATTGGAAAATATAAAATTTCAAAATCCAAGGCGCCTTGCTTGGCACACCTGACCCCCTTCCGACGCCCTTCCCAAATCCGTATGTGCGTACTGATGTTATATAGGAAAAGTGACAATGTGTACGTTTCGGTCACAGCCCTTTGCGTGTAGATAAAATTTTGTTGCGAGACAGCAGACCTGGGTAGGAGCGTCGGTGTTAGTGCTCCTATCGATTAAACTTGACGGGAAACTGTCTTTGCTGTAATAACATCACTGTAAGGAGGTTCACGAACGATTTTCTTGAATGAAGTTTAAAGATAGATAATTTTGTTGTCACTGATCGATCGTTCGTAGTAAGGCGATCGCAGTCAGTGATAATGTATATACAAGGGGGCTGGCTTGTTACTTCTGTAATGATGGGAAGTACGTTTACCTTCGTTTCTTGCGCCAGAATGCAGATGGTGCAAAAGTATGGATTGTTTGTTTAATGATACTGCTTTTCACGGGTTAAGAAAAAAAACGACCAAGAAAGTGATAACAGTTGCTTCAGATTTTGAAGCATTTGGCGGCAACAGTTGATGATAATTTTTTTTGTTATCAGGATGCTTTTGTTGTTATTTTTTGCGCTGTTTCTTACATTTTTTCCTCCTGCCGTTGCACTGCTCTATCCGCCAACCCAACCAGTCCCGTCTGTTTCCTCAGACGACGGTGACGACGAAAAGAGCGCGCCACCAGGCGACCAGTCCCCGTCGGCGCGAAAGTCTGCGGCGCATCAGCGGCGAAGGCAACGCAAGGAAAGGAGATCGACCGGCCTGCCCGGTCTCAAAGTGACCGACTCGACCGCGACCGCCGATGTAAGTGCCGGGAATGGAGACGCGTATTCGGGTAGCGCTTATAGGCGAGTAGGTAACTCGGACGGCCACGAGCGCAAAGCCAAAGCGGCCGCGGCCGTCACGAGCAGGTTAGAGCGACTGAGGAGGGAGCGGCTGCTGAAGGCGCAGGAGGGCGACCGCGAGGAGGGTGAGCCCCCTGTAAAGCCGGGGGGGAACAGCCCGAGGACCAGGAGCAGAACGAGGTTCGCGGCAGCGAGATCGGCGACGCCGAAGCGAGACGACGACGATGACGAACGGCACCGGGCCTTGGTTGCCCGCTTGACTGAAAAGCTAAAAAAACATTCGAACCGGTATCAAGAAGACAACGACGACAGCAGCGGTGAGGCGGGGCCGTCCTCAGCCGCCGAACAGACGANAGCGCCCACCGCCGTGTCCACCACCGACCCACCATCGCAGGAGTCGACCGTTGCGTTCGACCGCATTGATTCGCCAGCCCCGTCGTCGACTCTTGTCAGCGAAGAGATAACCGCCGTAGAAAAACCTCCCCCTTGCGAAGCTTCGGCAGCGGAGACCGCTGCACAGGACACCAACGCTGCTTCCTCAGTAGACAGCGCGAAAGGACCTACTAGCCTGGTGGAAATGTTCGCTTCCAGTCAGACGACCGATCCGACGGAAGCGCAGGCCGACCCTGGAGTGCTGAACAGCTCCCCCAGCCCCGACAACGAGAAAGACGAAACAAACCGTCCGCAAGTCCTGGTCGAGGAAGCGGGCGAGACGCACTCCCCTTTGTTGAGGCGTCGAAAGTCCGTCACATCCCAGACCCCGGCTACGGCCCCCGATTCACCCGCAGCGCGCCCCATTTCTCCTTCCTCCGGTGACATGGCGGCGCCGTTGCTGCCAGCGCCGAGTACCAGAGCGAGTGCTTCGGGGGAGGAATTATCGTGTGCGTCGAAAAGGAAGCGACCATCGCGCTGCGGGAAGATCACCCGTTGCATCTGCTGTCTCGGCTGCTTCGTGGCGTTCTGCGGTCTCGTGAAGTGCTGGTCCGACTGAGCGTCACCGGCGCCGGCGCGAGGAGTGCTTACAGGAAAGCGGCGCTGCGCTGATCGCTCTCCGAATCCGATCCCTGCATGCACGATTGATTGTCTTCGGGATTGCCGTTTGCCTTCTTCGCTGACTGTCATCTGTTTGGTTTGTCGTGCGTGCGTTTTTTTCCTTTCCCGCCGCTAACAAGTGTCTGACGCACCCCAAGACGTGGAGCAGTTTTCAGCAGTTCGCCTCTATATCGCGCGCGGTGTTCGGTAGCGCTTTGAACTTTGTTAATGTCTCCGATTGCAAGCACCGAAAAAGTAGTCTCTTGCATGTTTCATAGCGTACCCGGCATAGCTTGCTGTGCTAGTACAATCAAGGAGTGTTGTTTATCACCTTGCCGTTGTGGCTGCATGCCAGCTAACCGCGTTCCGCCTGCTGTGACATCTAATGTACTTGACAGTTATCGCGGCCTCCGCGCCTTAGCGGAACCTTATACGAAGCTGTCGGTTTCAGTTCATGATTGCCTGCTTGAGTTGGTTGGTGTTTACAAAATCGTCGCCTGCATTTATTGCATGTTGTTGTAAATACTCACCTGACCGCAAACACCATTTTGCTCCCGAATCGTTGGCACTTTTTTAAAGAACTGTTTGAAACTGAACAGGCATCAGCAAAACGCCAACGACAGCTTAGATTTGGTCTCATCGAGTGTAGCTTCTTCACACGTGAGACTTTTTGTTTTTGTGTGACGTAACAAATGGACCCTTTTCATGTTGTTTAATGTATAGTGCTGATGGTGCGGTGCGAAGCAGTGCTTCCCAAACTTTTTCTTTCCGACGTATTGCAGAAACTAGAAAGTAAATGCCTGTTTTTTTCCATAGTTTTGTAAAAATATGACCGGTACGCAGCGAAGGAAAATTGAACTTAATCAGAATGTTGCGGTGGAGTTGCGCAAACCGGATGACGTGTGAGTGTTAGCGCTTTTTTTAACATATTTGGATCTATTGCGCATCAGCTGCTCACAAAATTTCGCTTGTCTGTAATTGCTCCAGCGCCATTAATTCTTCGACAACGCTGGGCGTAAGAGACAGTGCCGAGGCCTTCTGCACCAAGCGCTTTAGTTGCATATTTTCAAGTTTCACCGCGAAAGGTCTAGTGCGTTGACACATTGAGATAAACGGAGTTTGGGAACCACCGTTTCAGATTTGTGTGTGTAGTGATCATTTGGCAAGGCAAAGCGGCCAAGCAGGCTGGCTTCCATCCTTCGCCCGACACCATCACTCCTCGCGGGACATTTACTTGTTTACGACGTCAATGCAACGTTTCCAAGCTTCCCAGTGATTGCCAGCGAAACGGCTGATATGATGACCTTGCCTGTTGCGCCGCCCGCGTCTTTTGTACTACTTTGCGCCGAGAGCGTGGCACTTAGTCGCAAGTTATATGTCCCGTGCCGCGCGCAACACTGTTACCGAAAAAGGTGGCTTGTTGTAAGGTTGAGTGGGAAACAGCGTTTTCGACGCCCGGTTGCTGCCAGAAAACCACAGCGGCCCGGTGCACTCGCGGCGATGCAATCAGTCGCTGTTTTTAACTGTGCCGTAGCCGCGAGTGACAACGCGACGACGCCTTACATGGCACAACTGCTGCTGAGTCGTGTTCTGTTGCGTCACGTCTCTTCGACAAAGTAGCTTTGATCATCCGCTCGGATGACGTGTGAGTGTTTGCGTTTTTTTTTTCACATATTAGGATCTATTGCGCATCAGCTGTTCAAAAAATTTCGCTTGTCTGCAATGAACCAAACATCAGCAAATATCTCTGGCGATTGTAAATACGCCGTGTGCTGTCAGTAATAATATAGTACTTTATTGATTGAATTCTCGCGACTGCACGCTTTCCCTTTTTGCATTTTCCAAATGTAACCAGTTTAGCCCTTGTCCACGCTACACCGCCATTCGTGCTGTGCAGCTTCATAAAATGCGCTGCGCAGCGTCGTTACCTGATGATAAAACCTGATTTTTGCGTAGACCGCCCGTGCCAGTAGAGTAACCTTTTCATCTGTTAATTCTGCATGCCGTTTCACCACTTTGCACCATTGCGTGCCATGCATTACTGTGTGTGCGTGTACGTGTGTGTGTGTAGCAATCACGATCACTCAATAACAAGCTGCCGGCAAATACCACCTCGTTTGATCGTTCGTCTGTCTGTTTGTATGCGAGACGGCGCGCTGTGATGTTCTCACTAATCAAAACCCTTGTGCGGGCGGAGCTCGGATTCCTATCCGACAGCAGTGCGCCAGGGGAGGAACACTAGAGCGTCAGTGGCGGTTGCGCCGTGTTCAGGTTTCGATTGGGGACACCAGGTATGTAGTAAACGGGGAGTATTTTGCTCATCGGCTAAGTTTCGCTTTAGCGCGCGTTTCGCAGGTTGCCCAGCCGGTCGCAGGCGACAGGTGAAAACTTTTGATCTCTTTCAGGGCGGTAAGCGGCCTGCCGAACCTTTCGTCGACTCCGTTCAGGCTCATTCGTCGTGCGATTTAGCGTGGCTTCGTCAGCTAGGCCGCGTCACAAGAAGCGTCAAGCAACTGAATCCGAGACGCAGCCGCGGCTCGTTGCGCAAAACCTCGTTTCAGCGCAGACGACTGTCGGCGTGCCAGGGCGACCTGCACCCCATCGAGCTGCGGCGGCGGCACTTTGAAAATCTGCACTTAGTGAGTCCGAAGATTCACGATGGCCTTCACTTGGACAGCGCGTTCGCGCAGAAGTCAGGCGAGCCTCGGTTCGAGAACAGCGCAGGTTTGACGCCGTACAATTGCAGCCAGTTTTGCGCAGGCAGAAGACACAGTCACTGCGGCGCTTCTCCGTCCCTGGCAGTCTCACCACCGCTGCCCAGTCGCAAACGCACCACAACAGCGAGCGCGAAAGCTGCTTATAACCAGCTAACCGACGTACATCACCCTGGTGATGAGCTGTCAGTGGCTTGCTCGTCTTTCCTGGCACAGGTGGAGCATCCCGAAGCGTTGAATAGAAACTGTTTCGTCAGCCCAAAAGCTCCAGTCGAGACTTTCGTCAAGCAGGACGCGCCGGCAGCGATTAGTTTGTCGGCGGCACAAAGAGACTCGCGTGAGGCCGTCAACGACTTGTGCAAACCGACATTCATTAAGAAGTTTTGCGACGTTTCCGCAGCACCATCTTATGCAGACCCAGTTAAAGCAGACTCGAGCACGATGCGAACCGAGAGCCAAACGCAGTTGTGTCCAGGCAAGCGGTGCAATGCCTCGCATCAGCTCAGCCACCCTTATAGCGAACCGCAAGCCGGTCTTAGTCCACCCTGCCTGCCGAACGAACAGCTGCTCGACTGCTTTGATCAGGCATCGCTGGCAGCGTCGTGTGATAAGTCAGACGAGGATTTCTCACTTTCGGCAGATCTGGAGAGAGTTAAAAAAAAGCTGGATTTTAGCAGTCATCAACAGGTCAGTGTTAGTAATAGTTCGCCTTTTTTCCTAGACCTTTTCCTTGAATCGCGCCTGAGTTTCATGTTCGCTGCGCTGTCCTTGCGTTTTGTCCTAACCTCCAGCACTGTAGCCTCTTCGTAAAAAGCGCCCTTAGTGTTGTTACCGGCTTCGTCAGATGCTTCCCGTGCGGCCTGTTGCTGCCCAGCTCATCAAAGCTCAGCCAGCGCTCGTATTTAAGCTTCCCGAACTGGATCGATGCGACGCCGCTCTGAAACGAAACCGGAAGGAAGCGCTCTGAGTGAATGGTAGAAATCAAGCAAGACAGTGTTTCGGCTCGCGGTAGGGTGGGAGCCAGCAGGTCTCTGCGCGTTCCTTGGACGCCGGGGGACTCCAGGCAGAAGTTAGCACAGTGCACCACTGCCATCGCGTGAGGCTGGTTCGACGAGCCGCACGCTGATGTGTGGCGTGGCATATACGTGCTCATGCCGCTCGCCTGAACCTTGCTAATAGCTTGTTATGGTTCACGTAGGCACACCCTTGTCGTGTTTATTTAGTGATCGGGGTAAACACACCACCGGCTGGCTGTGTTGTCATGCACGTCGACAGAAGCGCGAGTATTTCGCCATTGCGCGGTTCTGGCATGCTTGTTGTATGGTTTCGATTTCGAGAGGTGCATGGTGCTTTGTAGTAGTCGTTCGAAGTTGTCCTTTCCGTGCGGAGGACTTCTTTCTTTTTGCTAAAATTGTTTGCTTGTACTTTTTGCGCTGTGCCGGTTAGCTGTTTGTTTTCACTTACTATGTGCTTTCTGCGCAGAACCAAAGCGATGACGATGAAGCCGTGAAAAACGACGTCGACGCGTCCGACAGCACCAAGGTAGGTTGGTTTTCAATTGTTGGTCATCTCAGCCGGGCATAGACGGAGTACGTATGAATGGCGAACGTCGCCAAAGCTGCGTTCGAACCTTATTTCACGCCTGTTCGGGCAATAGGTTATTTTTCTCTTGTGAGACAAAACAGCGAAAGCGGATCGTGGTTCGGTCAAGGACGTGTACTTCTTTTCGTCAACGTCGCTCTGTCGGCCGCATTCCCCTCTGCGCGTAGTTCACCAAGGATCAAAGTTGCATCGTTCGGTTTCCATTGCAGAAAGACGGGCACTGCCTGTCTATTGGGGTTTACCCTGATGAGAAACCTCCCTCTTTCGAAGGACGACCCTCTACGTCGCGAGCAGCTGACGTTATTTTCTGCTTGTACTGAAGCGTGCGCGAGTCACCGCGACAAAGACATAGTTTCGTAAATTTTCCACCCAGCCTTGGCAAGTTTCTGGTTTTCTTTTTCGAGTAAGGGGTCCAATAGATCCTCTACCGGTTCTCATGTCAAATTGCCTCTAAATGTTACTATTGGTGGCAAGTCCAACATAGCAAAAGAGACGCTGCGATGCTGATCCTTCGCCGTTTTCGAGGCGTTTTAACAGTTGGTCAAACAGTCGCTTTTCATAGTTACTACTTCACGTCCAAAATCGAACTTCCCCACCTTGTCATCGAAGCGTTGCTGGGAAACTTAAAACACCCTTCGACTGGTCGAGAGTCGGGATGATTTCGCGTCACTGCGCGCTGATCGCACTTCCCGGGTGAGCTATCGCCATGGGCGAAGCCGCAAAATACCACTGATTTGCTTCGAAAGACTTTCTTGGCCTTTACAACGAGTTTTAGGCTTGGTTTCGGGCACGTGTGATTCGTCCCAAGGATTTTCAGTTCCGTGCGTCAAGGTCACGTGACCGCAGCGCTCTGTCGCAAAAGAAGCCGTTCGAGCGAAGTTTTTCATTGTTTTTGGTGTATGTCGGAACAATGGTCACTGTCACGTACGGTGACGCGTTTTTTTCACTGCTTTGTGTGTATGGCCGAGTTTTCCATTGTTTCGTGTGTATGTCGAAACAATCATCACTGTCACGTAAGCGTTAAAGTAACGGATGCGTCGCTCACGCCGATACTCAGGTCGAGTTGTGGGCGCGGCACCGACCGCCAGACCGGATTTGTTTGGACTGGGGGTTGATCGCGGTATTTTTAGCGCTGTTGAGCAGCTCGTTCACCCACTGTTCACACACTGCTTATTGCGTTACGTTCCCAGTCGCGTAGAAGGTGAAAATCCCGGGCGCGTTGTTCCAAGTGCTGCCAACTGTTCGATTGGAGTGCTCTCCAAGCGCTTGATTGCTATCGCTATTGTCGAAGAATATTTCTGCGCCGAATAGGAATGTCAAGCGGTCGGCTCGTTGGTAAATATCAAGAATCGGTGATGCACAGGTTGAGACCAGGCGCCCTCGGCCAGTTTTCGTTTTTAAAGGTCTTGCTTCCAGCGCCGGACATGAGCTGTCCCGATCTTTCCATTCTCTTGACTCTCTGTTAAGCACCATTCTTTGTCGCTGGCAGCACCCAGACCCGTAACCAGCTTGGGACACCAGGGGTGGCGAAGAATTTTCTGAGAGGCCCTAATTTTTTTTAACTGTGTCCAATAGTTTTAAACAAGCAGTTCCTCAACTTTTCTGAACGCAACCGAAATCCTAATTGGCTGAACGCGTCTCGACCCAAGCCTCAAACAACATATGACAAAATATAATGTTGATTTTTTTAGCAGTAAGTTGCTAAGTTCGTTTTCAATGTCAGCAATTTACTCTTTTCTCAAGTACCTACACTACACACAGACAAACACAAGCGGCGGTAACGGTGAAAATGCATAACTCTGGTTTGGATCGCCTCGGCGCGACCCTTGTTTGGGTCACGACCCATACTTTGGGAACCACTGTTTAAACAATGTCTAACGTATTTTTTCAGGAGTGGGCGAAAATTTTCCAGAAGGGGCTCGCCCCACGAGTCCCCCCCAGTGCCCCCCTAGTTACGGGCCTGACAGCACCCATCTGTTTACCCATTCCTTGTTCGCACATAGCGAGTAGCGCTGCACACGCTGTGAGGAAGGTCGAGCTGAGAACACGACACTGTCTTTCTTGTCGGCGTTCGCGGCGAATGCAGAATGCCGCGGCAAGCTGTCGCTGTAGAGACCATCACTGGCTGACATAATCTGATTCACGGCGGTTCAGCTGCGCGAGCACTGCACAAGGTCATTGCCCTTTCGTGTTGCGATGCGATGTCGTTCGTTCCAGTCACCGGGGACCTATTCATTCAGTCCAGGCATTGAAAATGCTCGGGCAGCTTTCTACCGAATGTGCCGCGAGCGCACGCTCGGCTGCTCGGCCAAACGACGCGTTTCTGCGNTNACGCCTTGCAGTCGATTTGTATCAGTTTTGTTCCGGAATTGCTTTCCTGACGGCGGTGCAGCGCTTCCTTGAACTGCGCGTCGCCGATGCTCTGCACAGTTTCGAATGCGTCGTTTCAGGTCGACTCGCTTGAGTCACGCGCAGTTCAAGCGCTGCCCGGGCCGCACTTATCCATTTGCGGATTGGCAGCGGGCGCTGTCAGAATGTTCTGGAAAATCCGCGCGTGTAACGGAGCATTCGATGTTTTTGTGGTTCGTTGCTTTAAAGCTTGCCTTGGTGATTGACATTACCTGCAGAGCGTGAATTTCGTTCTGTATTTTTCTCCTGCATCGCCCAGCGCGTCATGGTACGCTTCGCTGCGCTATGGCATCACCAGCATCTCGACCGGGGCGACCTTTTTCATATCGCGCAAGTGTCTGCGGCGGCAGAAAGTTCGACGCTTGGCAAAACCGTTGCGGCGGCCGCTCAGTGCGCCGGCCTCCGACATCGCGCGCGCATTGTGATGTCAGTTATTATTTCGGGTGTCGGGCAAGCAGCTCGTTGTTATCTTCGCAAGTCTTTCGACCAACAAGTAGTCGCTGCAGCAGGGTCGGTCAGTCGCTAGCTTGGCAAGTGGAGAGCTTTGTCATAAATGCTTTGCGTGGGAAGGAATTCCGAATTGCACGGCTTTAAGTAAAATTGCTTGTCCCGCTGCTATCTCGACGGCTGATTAGCCTGCGGCTGCCTCACCTGCTAGTGGCAGGTATTGCCCGTTTGACGCAGTCATTCATGGCGTTGCGACAAACGTGCTTTGAGCGTGAGCGACATCAGGTCTCCGCGCAGCAGATCGCGAGCGGAGTACCTTTGCGCGATTGTTGACAAGTAGGGGGCAGTGTCTGAAACGGTATCAGTTTTGAGTTGCGCCGAACTGGTTGTTCGGAAATGTTTTCTTAAAGCCTAAGGTTGAGCAGACGTGGCAGAAGGCATTGCGGCTTTTTCAGTTTTACACGGCACGTTGGTGACAAACAAGGTAACAAGGTGGGCCTTTGATCATTTGAGCCTGAAGTAGAAAGACATGTTTGCAGGCCTTTGAGTAAGCTTAGCATGTGCAAGTCAATGCACTTGTGTGAGGTGCGGTTGTTATCAATGATGCAGCGCAGGACAGTCCTTGTTTCCAAGAATACAGGCTTACAGATTCTAACCATTGCATAAGGTGTTTTGATCAGGTCAACAAATGTAAACTGACCTGCTCTGTGGGAACCTGTTTTTCGTTAGGATAGGATGCGCTATGCAGTCAAAGCGTAATGTGGCGTACGTGTTAGGTTTGCGTTTTAAAGCAAAAGCGTTGCATGTACGCAAGTCAGAAGTGCAGTGAAAACGTGAGCCAGACCTTCGCAACACACTCATTGCCTATCAATAAAGTTGTTACCGCATAATACGCCCGGGCTTAGTGAAAGAACTTCAAGTGCAGCAAGCGTGACGATGATCGGAGGACAGAAATAACATAATAAGCCATCGCCTAGTCGCGTATCCGTGTTCTTTTGGAGTACATGGTCTGTTGTTGTTGCTGATAGACGGTATGCTGTCTAGAATGTTTTGTTCGCAATAGCTTACATCTCATAATTTATTCATGTTTGGGCAATAGCAAAACTGATAGTTGTGCAATTTGTATGGTCCATGGGTAATTGTATTGGTTCTTCACGATTTGTGTGGATAAACATTGTTTTTACCTTTGCTGCATGTTTTTGTTGTGTAATGTCATGGTCGCTGCATTATTCTTTCTTTAGGAAACAAAATTAACCCTTCAATGTTGGTTCTGATATTCTTGGTGAGGTTTATAATTTCACCTTCATCTTGTTAACTGTTGTAATGCCTCTATTCGACCTGGGTATGTCATTCGCACAAGTTAAGTCTGGGAAAAATTAAGAAAAAGTCCGAAAATTTATATTCAAAATTGCGTGGGAACCCTGAGTTCGATTTTTGTGGCTTCAAGCTGTTGAAACAAAGAGACTGCTTGTTTTTAGCGATGTGTTGTAACTTTTCAAGAAAGTGCTCATCAGCAACATGCCAGTAGTTTTTGTCAAATCACGTGTTGTCCACGAGTCCAGGTATAGGTTAGAGTAGTCAGGTAGATACTGCAACAAGGGATCGCGCGTGCCTGAGCTGCTTCTCTGCATCGGGAGAAATGCTCCGACGTAGTTGGCGGAAATGACGTCCAAGTATTCGACGCGCCGATTGTTAAGCTCTAGAACGGATGAAGACAACAAGCCGCGTCGCTTCGGCTCCCCGTCGAGGCTGACCCTAGTAAATGCGTTGGTTTTGCTTTTTGTTTTCTACTTCGTTCAAGAATTGCTGCTTCATTGTAAGTTTCGTTATGTTGTATGCATTACAAAAGGTTCCTTCACTATTCCATTCGGCGCATAGTTAAGTGACTTCTCGTGTTTAGCAATTGAGCAACGGTTTCTTCATCATAACGAAACGGTAATTTTCGCGGTGTTTCTTATTGACGTCGTCAGTTTGCAGTTCGAGCGCAAGCATGCTTACGTCAGTGGTAATGGTTTTCGAGGCGACATGAAGTCGTTTGTTTCGCACCCTGCATACAAGAAGTTGTTTTGTTGCTACCAAAAGCACTCTTCTTTGACTCAAGTGTAATCGATTACTAATTCTTGTGGTGGCGGGAAAAGAGGCATATTGACGTAATAAACTAAGTTCTGTTATCTGTTAACAACCCGGGCGAATAACCCTCGCATTCGTTGATCATTCAAATTTATTCGATTGCTAGACTGCTCTGCCCTGAATGGTTAGCTGGTGGGCCACTTCCTTAACTTATCGTACCTCATTACTTATCAAAAAAGTACGTCCTGTTCGCTTTTTGTAAGCGTAGTCAATTACCTCTGATTAAACTTCCATTGGTATTTCCAATTTGCGAGCGCACGCAAATGAACTGTTTAGAAATTTGGCCACCGACATTGGCTATAGATGTTAACGGCTGTAAGTTCAATACATTTCTCAAATCAAAAATAAGTTCTGCTGCATTCTCTAGAGGCGCATTTGCTTTGCAGTGCAATAAATTGCATGAACAAACCGCCAGCCATGTGGAAAAGATCAAGTGCAGTTTTTCATAAATGCCAAGAGGTGTGCGCTGTTCAGCCAGCAGTGAAAGAGAAAGGGAAACACTGCACCGCCGAAATTTTCGGATTGCCGCGGCTTGTATAATTGACATGTTTCGTTAAAAATCCAATCGGCGAAATTCTCAACCCAGTTACTGCCCGTGGGAGACTATCAAGAACACTTTAAGGCAGCTATGCCCAACGCGCGTCCTGCGGGCCACATTCGGCTTGGTCAAAGTTTTTGTGCGGCCCAATTCAGGTTTTCGCTGTAGCATAAGTACAATCGGACAACCTGTCCTTATTTTGATCATTTTCAATTTGACATTTGTAATAATGGTCCTCAGTGCCACTTTATCACGTCTGTGCTGCGTAGCGGGAGATTTCCACGTGCCCACTGACACCTTAGTGCAAAACGTATTCCTAGTTTTCTGAGTTCCACCCTTGTTCCATTGGCACTACACTTGCTTATGAAATCACTTACAGAGTGGTTACGGAGTGGTTTGAAGCAGCCAAACAGTTGCTGTCATTACATTAAGGATTCGAACTTTTTCAGTGCGGTAGTTTAAACTAAATTTTAGTTTGCTAAGATCAAAATAAGTCGTTCAATGTGCGGCCTTTTCTAAGATAGCGACACGATTTTGGACTCAGTAAGGAATTGCGGTTGGACATAGCTGCTTTAAGAGAATATCGGTCATCCAAAACGATTTGAAACTGTCATTTTGTTTTAAGTGCAGAACCTTTTCAATGCAGATATTTGGCAATCCGAAGGGGGTTTGCTGCCGTTACGCGACTGCAATCGCTACATTGTAGTTGGTTATGTGAACACTTGTTAACAGTACTCCCTATGAAGGTGCGCACATGCACAGCGCCACCAGAGCATTTGCGCAGTGAAATCTCATTCTCGCGCACTTGCAACATTCCATATTTAATGTCGTATATACATCGCACAGCCCTTAACGTTTCACTGTGCGCCTGTATTGTTGCGCAATTGCATGCTCACCACTAAAACATTTGCTCAGTGTAAAATTTTCAAGAGGGAACACTGCTGCTTGCTCTTGTACCCGAAACAGAACCGGTTGATTTTGTTACCTGCGGCAACGTATAGTAACAAACCTTCCAGCTACTTGGCGTCATTGGCAAGTAGCTTGAAGGGCAGCTGGCCGAAGGAAAAGCGATAAATGGACGTAACGCAACAAGAAAATTAAAACACCAATGCAATCTTTTATAGCAGGGGTCTCCAAACCTTTTTGTCCGAAGGCCACATAAGCTAATACAGAACATGTCGAGGGCCGGACGTCTTACGTAGTGTGATTGTTACGGGATATGTTATATTTTACCAAATCAACAAATTTTTCGTGATTAATATTTTTCTCCTCAGTCCTGAAAATTGCAAGCAAAGCTTACGGGTGAAAAGTTGAAAGGCTGAAGTAACAGCAGAGAAAAAACAAACTCAAGACTGCAATCAAATTTTCGTAACACAAGCTCATAACATCTTAACAAACTGACTGACGTCAAGATTACTAGTGGCGACAAAAAAACTGACTCATGAAATAAGTGTTTGCTCAAAAATTAAAAAGACGTTTACTCAAATAAATTAATAAATGACTGAGGATGCGTAATTTTACGTGAAATCGATTTCCTATTAAAATTTTGCTGATCGGTTCCTTGCTTACACCCATTGGGAAAGTACGTACTTGAATAGAGGTATGTGCAAGTTTGAATCATCGCAAAAAGACGAAAGCAGATGGCAGTCGACTGATTCCTCGAAAGCACACAGAAACACTAGTGCTTTTAAGTGTAATATTTTTCTCATTGACAAAACGGCTTCGCGGGCCGGATGAAATAACTTTGCGGGCCGTAGTTTGGAGACGTGTTTTATAGCAATATTGTTATGGTGACAAGTGCCATTATGACAAGCCAGCAGCGCTTCCTGAGGTGAGGATTATCCGCTTCCCGTATCCAAAGGCAACCGCAAGCTTTGATTAACGGTAATTGCCTGAGTTTTTTCGAGGAAAGGGTTGACTTACATCAGGCCAGACCAGACTCATCGCGAAATGACCCCCTGCCGTTAAAAATTTACTTTTGTCTCACTCGCGCCTGCATGATTTTACAAGTGCAGTTCTTCCATTGCAGGCTGAACGTTACGCAGGAAAATCGCGCAATGAGTCGTCCTCACTCCCCGATCGCCACACGCGTCACCGCGGTGGTGTGCCAAGCGCAATGGACGTCGACGTGTCGTCACGCCTCGCTGGTTCTGGGACTGACGAGCGGCAGAGCAGCGAGAAGCACTACAGAAAGGTTGGTGGCGAATTTGCAAAATTTCTTGTCTGTGTAATTCAACACCTCCCATCACTCGCTTACCACCGATTTCGAAAAAACATTTCGTGGAAGTTCTTCGTTTCAGTTAGTTGGACAAACGCTGTAAATTTTGTTGTGGAAAACAAAAACAAACTCTGTTAATGATCTACCGCATCGCAATTCAAAAGAAAACCATATTTTGTTGTTAGCTAAAGCTAGTTGCCGGTGTCAAGCGAAATTTCTGACCTCTGCGAAATTTCCGACTTAATTATTATTTGTCAGTTATTTTGCTTTTCAGAGTAAAGGAATAAAGTTTGGGGATGACTTTTTTGATGTGTGTTGTGTCAATTAAAACGTTTTGGTTAGATGTCATCAACCCACAACGAGCTACAGTGCGGAAATAACTATTACCACTAAAAAGGATCGGACTTACGTGTTGAACCTCAATTATATTTCTTTAACCCTAACCCGACACACNTAAACTCTCAACCCGAAGCCCTAATCATCAGTTTTCTCAGCGTATTTGAAATGTGGAACACCNCTCTGTGCATGCGCACATGGCGTGAAGTCAGATATTTCGCTTGACACCGGTCGTTAAGTTATTNCTGGTTTTAAATCGGTCTTGTTTTTCGAGCCTGAAAACAATGCAAACGCCATATGGTGCCAGTAAAAATAAAAACGTAAAAAACAGAGCCATCTCTTCCGTATATGTGAAAGTCGTGGCAGATTATAACTAAACACGTTGGCTCTGGACCGTCCAGTGGAATACGTTGACTCCAGTGACGGAGCATGCGGCGCACACCAGAATATCTTGCTCTTTGTTGTTGTACTCATGTTTCGTTTGATTAATTACACTGTCACGAACAATATTCAAATAAACGCGAAAGTGCTCTCTCGCTCAGAGCAGACATGTCTGCTGCGTCAACAATCGTTGGTTTCAGGCCATGTCGAGGTGACAGTCGCATATCACAGTGACAATCAAATCGCCCAGAGAAGCTTTTTCGGTCGGTTGACAGAATAGAGGTGCGTGGTGCGATTAACGCGATGAATTTGGCAAGATCGCTGCCGTGCCGCGGCCGCATCCATTGGCAAGATCCCTTCGTGGTTTGTTGGCGAGTGCGTTGAGTGGCGGGCCGACAACATTTGATTGAAATGGCGCAGTCTAGCTGTATCGTGTCCGATTTTCTCGCTGCCGGTTCATAATTTTCGAGATGTCAACTAAACGACAGCTTTGTCCGAATGCGCGTCTTTGCAGAAACATGTCGGCTTTGATCTCCCGCATAATTGGGACCGGGAATTTTTTGACAGTGTTCAAAAAACGTGTTTCGGTGAGTGCGCTAAATAATACGTCAAGTGTTCAGACGCTTTTTGTTATAACTGGCAATAATCTGGTCAAGTTGCTC
>JGI24159J19872_10002200_pt1 | contig 22903 bp, 14 predicted proteins | sample Ectturendosymbi4_FD_19872 | JGI IMG/M metagenome (IMG submission 19872) | reverse complement strand
ATTTGGTTATTACAGTAATAACCCAACTGAAAAATGTACGCTAAGCTGTGCAAAAAATTGTCAGAAGCTAGCTGGCTCAGTAGTCTTGAGCATTTGCCTCACAGTTCTGAGGTGTGGCGTCCCATTCACATTCCATCTGTTGCCGACAGCAAGGAACCTCGCACCTAGCTAAGGTAGGCCTAAAGCTGCTTCCTGCTCTGAGGACATACAGGGTGGTCCAAAAAAGCGCCCTATTTTGTATTTACTCCCAAACTTGTGCGTCAGAAGTTTTTGCTTTTTTTCAGGCGGTGTAGACAGTAGGTCCAGGAAATTATTTTGACGTCAATATGGATAATAGTGGATACTATACTATGCAGCAGTGGACAAAAATAGTAGAGGCGTACTTTTCCACAAAATCGGTGGTTCTTAAACAAAGACAATGCAGGAGAGATTTTGGTAGGGACAAAGTACATAATAGATGAACGTTTGAACGTTTGGTGGCCAAATTTCGGGAGACGAAGTATCGCAAACGCCAATAAAGGTCACAATGGTCGACTTCGTTCAGTGAAAACACTCAACAACCTTAAGAATTTGCGGGAACGGCTTAAGGAATCTCCCAGAAAATCAACGCGCCGTTTCTCACAAGAAGTTAGCATTTCCAGATCATCACTTTAGAGAATCCACCATGAAGACTTTAAGCTCTTTCCTTACAAAATTCAAATTTTGCAAAGGCAAACTCACGACATTAAAGCAGAACGACCAGCGTTTAGTCAGGATATGAGTCCGAGGATTGAAAACAACCCTGGTTTGTTGGGTTTGATTTTCTTCAGTAATGAGGCTCACTGCCACTTGAGTGGGCACATAAATAAGCAGAATATGCGTTATTGATTTCTACAACAACAATCCCCAGACTCTGGCAGATTTGAAGGACAACATAAAAGGGAAGATCAGAGGCATACCTGACATTCCGCCAACATGATTAGACGAGTCATTGACGATTCCAATGTTCGTGTTGGAGCAGTTATTCGCCAGAATGGTGCCGGGATAGAACATATTATCAACTGTTAAAGGACAGTGCACTGAAACTGTTTCAACGTCTACCACAATTGAAGGACGTAATTTCCCATAATTCTGCAAATGTTTGCTGAAAAGTTTTCATACAATTATTTATTTCAGCAAAAAATCAGATCAAAAACAAAAAGGGCGCTTTTTTGGACCACCGTGTACATGTGGTATATGTGGCGTATATAATATTACTTATGTGATGACTATGCTGTGAGTCTTACAACATGTCTGTTCAACGGCACATATACGTAACAAACTGAATGGTAAAATGTATTTATTCGAACACTACAGTTAAAATTAAATACAATAGCTTTTCCGGACTTGCCTGGCATGTACTCTACTAATATGAAGTAGGTCCTCTGCAGCATACTCGATTACCTCAGTGTACAACAAACTAAGGACATAAATGGCTTTCTTTTGCCCAAACTTTCAAATCAACTCTCACAATCTCAAACACAAAGTTACTAGAACAGGTCGTTGATTTTTTATACTGTATATTTAATGCGTTTTCCGCGACATAATAAACTTTGGTTAATGCATTCAATAACAAACAAGTATAATTTCGTTGACATTGTTAAAACATATGAAAACTTCTTTGCCCACATTTTTTGAGATTTTGCCTAAATTTTTGAAAAATCAAAACGTTTGGGGGTGCACTTGCACCCCCAGCTCCTACACCGCTGACGCAGCGGTTTACCCTTCCTGGCAAGATGTTGTCAATTCTGCCACTGATAAAATGCTTATATAATGCAGCTGGTTTCCTTTTGCCAGGGGTGTACAACCTTTTCGCACTGCTTGACCACTTCAGGGGATCAAGAATCACACTATGTCAGCAGAAACAAGGTTTCTAAATACGGGTTGTTTTAGATTATTGTATGAGTCAGACATTATGTTCGGTGGGCACACTAGCTACGTAACGCAGTTTGCCAAAGAAACAAGTACAGAACATTGTTTTGGAAAACGTTAAGCGGGCGGAATAACGCTACATTCGCAAACGCTGTTGCTCGACTGCTCTTAACGCTTGGCTCAACACTCTTGTACACATGTTAGTTTATTTCATTTGCAACTCACATATAGGTCGACCCATGCCAAAGGCCTGATGAGATACAACTGCACTGTAACGTACATTCAGAACCGAACACTGCGAAACTCGCATACTCAGTTGCAAAATAAAATTTTGTTGTAGCGGTCAAAGAAATAAGGTGAACACAACAATCAGACAGCATCGAAGCTCTCAGCCATACGTTTGTTGACTTTACTGATGTTGCGTGTTTTTGGAGATAAAAGATAAATGTAACATCAGGTTCCAGTAATACGTTCAGCAACAGAATGTCTTAAATGTGATCGACCGTGAGTTGAGAGCGCAGCTTGCTCTTACAGAAGTTCATCTTGGAAACCGGTACACACCGGAATGTTTGGAATGCAGGCACCCCGCAGTGGAAGGTGGTAGAATTAGTACGCCAGCACCACTAACGCCTACGCAACACAAACCTACCGCGAGCGCACATATTTCGCAGACATCTTTCTGAGTCGTTCGAATATGCACAAATTGAGCAGTGACGTAATGTAACTATGAAAGGTTGGAAAAGAAACAGAATCTCGGAATTGTAAAACCCAGAACTGTAAGTGCAACAGAACAAACGCAAAAGGCACAGGAGAATGCCAAAAGAAGGTGTTGGTCGTGTTCCAGTGCGGTAGCAAGTACGATTAGGAATAATGCAATAATAAATAACTAAGAGTGTGTTAGGCTGAACTGGAACACTAGCAAGGCCGTATCCGGCCTCAAGGCGGGCGGTGCCGACCTCTGAGCAGCCTCGGAACCCTATACTATTGATTGATATCAGTGATAAAATTGACAATTGAACTATGTTGTCGTGATAAACCCTCTGCCTAAACACAACAATGTTGCCTAACTCATGGGACATGACCGCCATCTTACGCAGCATTTGGAGATGCTAAGAAAAAGTATGTTTAGTCCATTTATAACAGCAGTATTATCGCTCTCAAAATAATAATGTATGCGATACTTTGTAGTTGTTTTTATGTTTGCAGAGTTTTATTTTAGCACACATTGAACGTTGCACAAAATGTACTTATATTTTACTCGAACTTACGATTTCTAATGACAACCTTGAAAGAGAGCAAATTAAACTTACGGCGCTGCTCCATTTCAAACCCACGGATGAAAGCTTTCGACAAGCAAATAGAACCAATCTTCCGCGCTTGTGTCACTCTATATTTTTTTACTACATGCGTTGAAGACGATGGCAGCGCGAGTTATTTGGTCAACAACGAAACCAAAGGGACCTTCGTCAAGAACTTAAACATGAAAACGTGCTTGTGGCCGATGGTGGATCTTTTCGGCAAAGTCGAAGAGCTCGCATTCGTGGACGATGAAACAGCTGAGAGCGGCGCATCTGCCCTTGGTTTCGCCGAAGATGACGACGAAGGCAGTGAAGAAGCTAGTCGACAGAATGACAGAGCGCTGTCGGAAAATTACGTCGCTTTTCACGACACTCGAGGCTGCAACATTAAAACAGATTCACGACAAGTCATTGCGAAGCGGGTGGATTCGTTCTGGAACGCGCTAACATTTACGGAGAAACCACTGCGCGCCTTCGACATAACCTTCGTCGAAATCATGAAAGTGGAAAAAAACTACGCTGGTAACAAAACGTCGTTTGTTGAAGTTTCAAGGAAAATGCGGTTAATTTTATCTACAGCCCCGGTGGATAAGCCCCGCATTTAATATCGGAAAAAAAACTCTAGGAAGGCTTACGCTTGAGTTGTGATAAACAAACACTTCTCTATGAAGATATATTTTCTGGTGGGGTGTAAATATCAATGAGGCTACGTATTTTAATCAGTTTTAGTGGGTGCTTTGCTTGCAATCCTCAAGAATACCTTGTCGTCATCTATTACCAGCAAAAAGTCACGTTGAACTTGAGTCCAACTGCACAAATACCGCAAAGACCCGAGAGCAAAAATGGACAAAATTTCGATCTCGCAAACCTGAAACAAACGGCAAGATTTTAATGAGAGTGTTTTGCGATAAACGACATTAGTATTAGGCGTACGCCATTTTCTACAAAAATATGGAAAGCAAACGTCATTTGCTACGAATACCCGCGTCTACATCCCGGTTCTGCCATCATTTGTACGACTCTTACGCATTTGAAAAGTTGTTTTGGAACGGATCATGATTACGTCCCGAAAACGTAAACCATGACACCAGTATTTCAAAGAAGTACTCACCAATCAAAATTTTTTGAAAAGTATGTTAACAGATTTTTAATGATTTAGCTTATAGTTCGTGTTCTATAAATGACATTCCATCCGACTGGCTTTGAGGAACTTCCGTACTAATGCAAGTAATTTGATTAGAAGCCATTTTAAACTGCCTTGTCGCACCCTGGTCTCATTAGAGATCACGTGAATTGTGAAATACTGACGTGAAGGTGATGTTTCTCTAAAATGAACAATAGACAGGCGATATTGACTTACTCGGTGCGGTATGATTAAGTGTCAAATATGTCATAAACCTACTGAAAACTAACACCCACGTTACAGACCACGTTGCTAATAACATTGTCAGAAGCGTTTGGCAGCGCAGTTTCTGTAACTCAAGCAACAAAACTAACTTCAGTCGCTTGCTTTTTAATGTGATTAGCGTAGCGTCAAAACGCTCCTTTGAATCCAGCCATTCTCTGCCAGGTTCGCTGGGCGTGGGGGTCACGAACATCGATCCTGGCTCATTGAAATCAGATCAGCTGCCGGACAATGCTGATCTAATGATGACTAAGCCAGGGCAGCACTGGCGAATCTCGCGGGACTTGGAATCTGCACAAGGTGATTTTTTCAAACTTTAACCTTTCAAGACACAATAGATACGTGCATGAATTCAAATAGGGCTTCACAGATTTGTCTATTTTGCTATTCGGCTGTCAAATAGTACAATACTGGCGACAACAAATTTAAATCTCTTGTCTTTTATATGGTTTTCTGCAGCTGCGTTGATGCTTTTATGGGTTAATCAACTTTATTGCAGTACGTTCATTGTAGAATGCTCCGAAATTATGGTTTATATCTTTCGCTTAGAGCAATCGTTTTCAACTTTGTTTGTATCGTGACCCATTATAGCAATCCACTACAACTTAACGACCCCTATCCGCTACTTTCGTTGTTTAATCGCAAAAAGCGTGTTAAGACTGTTTTCTAACAGCCGTAACTCAATTCCTTCTTCATCTCTAATTGTGACCGCCAATAAGGGCTTGCGACCCAGAGGGTCGTGCCCACAGGATGAAAATCACTGTCTTAAAGAGTCCTACTCAGTGTCGTAACTTACGGGGATGCAGGGTGTGAATCGCCCCCGCAAGCTAAATTTAAAAACTGGGCCCCCATTTTCCTTGTATTTCGGTATTTAATATTCTTTAGGTTTTCAGCAGGTTGTTGTTTTTTGCGTTTGTTGGAGTGTTTTCCGGTGATGACGGGTTTTAGTATAGACATCCATATACGGATCCACTATCATTTCTCCATTTTTTCTTAGTGTTGGCTAGTGGGATGACCTGCGATGACCAGTAGGCTCCCTTCAGCTATGCTTTCCCCTGGCTCAAAACTGTACTTACGCCACTTGCCTTGCTCCAACAACGACTTAACAGTGAAGAAAAAAATGCTGTAGTCTTTGCACATAAAACGCTTCTAAATATCTCTTGCACAAATCTTTTTTGTACGCAGGTGATCAGTTCAGTTTTATTTTGGATTTGAAGGGAAACCTCTTTTACAACAAAAATGGCGCAGATGAGCACATTCTTTTCTGTGACATACCTATGCTGCAGCCTTTGTGGTTGATCTTCGACGTTTATGGAAGTACCAAAACCATTAAGTTGATGGGTACGTGTTTGCATACGACGCATTTTTAGTTTTGAAGTGTGTTGTTTCTGAGAGTAGGCCTAACCTGTGTGAAATGCTGAGAAGAGCATCACGTTAAAACTTTATTTCTGAACGTGATGCTCGCTTCACGTTCAGTATCGAATGACTAGATATTTGATGCTGACCATCATTTGGCGTACCATACGTCCCGTTTTAGCCGGGACAGTCCCGGTTTTATAGCTTTGTTCTGGCGTCCCGGTCAGTCAACCAAAAAGTCCCGGTTAGCCATTCAGTCAGCCAGCATAGGCCTACACGAATATTAGCAGGCTGTGATTGGTCTGTTTAGCCAACTTGCTGAAGAGTGATGTGTGATCTTGTTTTTTCTTGTTTCGTTGTTAGATCAGGGCAACTTGGAACACCAGGAGGGGAGACGAGTTTTCTGAGAGAAGTCCAAATTTGCTAAACTATACGTCCAATAGTTTTAAACTATGTCTAAGACATTTTTCCAGGTGGGCAGAATTTTTTCAGCGAGGCTTTGCCCGCCTGATTACCGGCCTGGATCAGGGGTCTCAAACACACGGGTCGCATGTGGCTCACGAGGGCGTTTTGTGTGGCCCGCGATGCTTTTTGGGAATTTTCTAATAAGTAACAATGACGTTATTTATAGTTTATTCACCTGTGTTTAAAAGTTCGGCTAACGAGAGAACAAATTCCTGACGAACGTAGAAACGGCTAGAAATGATTTGCCTATAACAACTCATTTGTTTCTGCAAAAACCACCTATCATTTTCTCATTTTATTGAATCACTCTGAAAATACTGGCAGGCCTATGTAACTTTTCTTGCCTCACAGTTTCTTATTTAGGCTTCGATTTGGACCTTGTCTAAAAATTGCTGTGCTGAGTTAGAATTACCTGTTTTTCAATTGGCCATGGCGGACGCTCAGATATTGACAACCATTTGGAAACCAAAATACACAAACCTTCTGTTGAGGCAGAGATGTCATCTCGTGTGACACACTTTCTCAAAACTCTCATTCTGACGAATCTCTAGTCTTAGCAGAGAAAGAAGCTACCTTTGCGTATCACACTGCTATTTACGGATAGTATTTTGAAAGTTTTGATTGCAACTCTGAGCTAGTTTCAAAAGTTTTTGAACATAAATTTCCCATTGCAAGAAAAAAATGTGAATCAATAATTGTTAATTCCTTTGCCCTAATGTTTGCTGCTGAACTACGCCAAGAATTAAATAAAGCTAATTGTGTTTCGGTTACTACTGATGCTTCGAAGAGAAGAGCAGAGACGCTGGAGAGTGGGGACAGACAGTAGGCACTGCACCCCAGACCTTTCGTAAGGGGGCAACGGAGGCGGAGGTGCCTTTATATAAAAGTATCACAGCTTTTTCATGGTTTATCAAGATCGACTCGAAACATATTTATTGCAGCTATTCGCAGTTCCCACACCCAGAAACTTCAGAATAGTTTTCTATCAATGTTATTTTTGAGGTCAACATTGTCGCTGAACAGAAACAAGCATTATTGGTAACGATTTTTTGTTTTTTAAAGATTTTATTGCCTCAAACATTTTACTTCCCCCCTGCCCTACCGCTGTTCCGGCATCCCTGGAAATGAGGGCAAAAATATTCGTTGTGGTTCGCTAGATAGTACCTGATATCGGTGTGAAAGTGAAGCTTATAGAATTGAAATCACTTCAGGTGAAACTGCTGCAATACTTAGTGAAGGTAGCTACATGCTCCAAGTAAGATATAAACCACATTTGTCTTATAAGGCTCGTTGTTCTGAAGCGTCCCGGTTTTCAGTCACGAAAATGTGGTATGCCTAACCATCACGCACACACACTCAATTAACGCTGGGCAATTAAGTTGACAGAATACGAATATATCGGTGTTTATGCAGACTTACAGTTCAATACCTTCTGAGACCTAAGAGTAATGTTTGTTTCTGTAAAAAAAAACAACGGAAGCGTTTAGGAGTGCTGTAGCTTTGTTCATCATTGTCTTGGAAGGGGGCTGTTCTCGCTCACTTTTGGCTGCACCTGCATAAACCGTTTCAAGTTTCCCTGGGAAGGCTCGGAAAAACACTGCGGCTAACGGGAAGATCCAGGGAGCCAGTTTAGAGTAAATGTCTTCCCAAACGCCCATGCCATTTTTGAACGGCCTTCTTTTTGAGTACTGGTTGCTCACTTTTAAAACCGACGACATATTTTCGGTGTCTTGTTGTTTGACTGTCCCTTTCCCCAAACGCCAGGTGCGGATGCACCACTATTCGGCTTCACTTCTTTTTACACCGTTCGAACACAGCGCAGAGCAGAGAATGATCACTATCTCAAGCAAGTCGCGCACGCTTCTCGCGGCGCATGGCAAAACTGGTCCGTATTTAGATTGATTGCCGCGTACTTGATTAGAAGTCGGCTCTGTGTGAAGCTGTTTTACATTTACGGGCCTGCTTAACTCTGCATCACGGATGCGTTTAACTTTCCAAAAGTGGAGACCTATTTTGAGTCCAAGAATGACTGCGGGAGAAGAATCAAATTTTTGAGTACATTGTAATGCCAAAGGACTTTGATGATCGCAACACACTGGGGTCAAAATCAAACTTCAGCAAAATCTGGGGTCACAGCGTCGCAATAAACCCATAAAATCACTTACAACTGCACCTGGGGAAAAAAGAACAGCACAGTAGCATTTTGTTTGATATCAAGCCGTTCAACCGTTGGCCTGTACCGATTGCAGGCAAGAATCAGCAGAATAATAGCGCGGTAATAGGTTTTTACAGTCATATTTGATTGTAAGTATTGCAACAGAAGGCCTCATCCAACATTTCAACCAGTAAAAACCACCTGCTGTTGCGCATTTACCCTAATAATACACGAACTCTTGTAGGCAAAATACGAAGCTACGATCCATCCGATCCTGCGCTTTTGATGAAATATAATTTTGAAAATCATCTTCATGAAGACGAGGGTGAAAAAGAGTGCCTGATGTGCTTCAAGCAAGACCGAGCACGAGACTGCACGATCCAACCTTGCGGGCATTTAACCCTCTGCCACTGGTGCGCGATAACATGTATGGTGAAGCAGCAACTGAGGTACGAGGACGAACTGTAGCCGTGATGTTATACATGCAGCCGTAATATTTTTGCCTTTCCGAAAGGCTTTGTTCACGCAAACTGGCAAACTGACCAAAACAACCTTATGTAACTTCTAATATTGAATAACATCTTTACCTCCGCTTTTTTCTTACCATATACTGTTAAAAATAGCGATCAATCATTTTTTCGTAGTTGTCTTGAGAACGGAAAATTGACAACAGGTTCAACATGTAAACAATGATTGTTTTCTGCGGCAGTGAGCTCCTTTGTTGTTTTCGCACTTCAAACTGCATGTGTCCAACAACAGACTTCAACAGATTTTAAACAAAGTGTTTTGCTTCCAGAGATTATGACCAGGGTTAACTTTCAAAGTATGTTGCCCACAGTGGCGGATCAAGAGGAGGGGTCAATTTGATGCAATTTTCCCAAAAAACGGCCATGGCCGTTTCCCCATGAGGCGGTAGCCCTTTTGATAATGGCTGAACTCTGCGCTTTCATTTTCGATGAAAACGTGTAGAAAAACGTTAAGTTGGGTTCTTGTGCTTTGACTGCTCTTCCAAAGGCCAGGTCTTGGACATGCCATTGGTTGCCAACAAAGTTTAAATCTTGATAACGGTTATGCACGACCAGATAACGACTTGTCCTGCCGATGAATCGATTGTCAACCAAGTCTTAAATCAACGGCCTGCTTAGCTCATAGTCCAGGGGTTGGGTAACGTGCAACCTGCTTGACCAGTTAATGTGGTCTGCGTCAAAATTTTCGTTACCCAAATTACGTTAGATTTGCGTATGTAAGCAAAAAAATGTTGGATTTGCGTATTAAAGGAAAAACAAGAGTACTGTAATTGCTTGGGCAAATCATTGAATCACTGTAGTTTTTTCGGCAATTTCTAAAAAATTTTTTTGGAAAAAGCCTGTAAATCATTGAACTGTATGTGTGTAGAGTATTGTTGGAACATATTTTCATAAAACGTTTATGACAAAAAAATCGAAGCTTCTTTGACGTTAAAAACATGTGTATGGACATTTGAACTTGGTTACCATGTTCTGGTGATTTAGCATTTGTGCAGCACTTCTTCACGAGAAATTTCCCAGTAGAAAATACAACGGATATCAATCAAAGAATAACTAAGATTTCAACACTTCGTCAAAATTGTCAGATGTTCCAGATGGCTATACTGCGCAAGGGTAGTGAGTCAGGCTTCAGTCTCCAGAATAGTTAGAGTTTGACGTCATATGCTGCATCGCACCGAACCGAAAAGGGAATAGTGTGGAAGAAAATGTAAAACATCACCCAGATATTATGTTTCATCGTCGGTCTGAGCAAACTAGATCCCAGAAAAGCTAGTGATGAGTTATAAAAGAATTTAGCGGAAGTTGGAGAGGAAACAAGTTCAAGCTCCACGCGCAGACTAACAAGGCTGTTTGACAAGCTGTGCAACCCGTCAAAAGGCAACTCGTGAATCAGGAAATGAAGCGCAATTGAAATGGGCCTAAAATACAAGCAGCGGTGCTGTGAGAAATGGAAAAAAACGCCATTTTTTCAGACGATTTCTTAGTGCAGCAGCAGCGAAGTCAGATGTTTTGGGAAGTTTCAGATTTCATGCTTTTGGATATCTTTTCTTAGTCAATGACATGATGAATTCGGACCGTTATATCGACCTCCTTACAATAAAAATCATCCAAAATATGATTTAGCGTTTTTCCAGGGGAGAAGGAATTTTTCAGCAGTTTGGAAACATGCCATCCCTCAAAAAATATCCTCTAGAACAGATATGTCCAACCCGCGGCCCAGTCGAAGGTTTTGTGCGGCCCAGTTTGGGTTTTCGCTGTAGTAAAAGCATTCTATATTCTGACAACGTGTCCTTATTCTGACAATCTTCAACTTGACGTTTTTGATGCAGGTTGTCCTCAGTGACACTTTATCACGTCTGTTACCATTGCAGTTACGATTTGAACACTTTCAGTACCTTAGGTTGAGCTAAATTTAGTTGGCTAAGGTCAAAGTAAGCCGTTCAATGTGCATCCCTCAATAATATGTCATTCAATGTTCGGCCCTGGTTAAGATAGTGACATGGTTTTTGGCTCAGCAAGTCATTTCGGTTGGACATAGCTGCTCTAGAACAACAAAATCAACGTATTGGAGTCATAGGCGTAGTCACGGGGAGCCATGGCCCCCCAAATTTCAGGACATATAGTCATTTTGTTCTTTAAGAGGCGGTATCCCAAACAAAATAGTGTTATTCGCCCAAAAATTGAACATTTCCCCCCCCAATTTTTGGGCTGGCTACGCTAGTGATTGGAGTGGTTTCAGTAAGTTTCCCACCCCTGTATATAGTGGTGGGATTCAAACTTTTTAAGAACAGATTCTCTCACTCCAGGTCTCACAAACAACAGGTTCTCTCTTTAACATAGTCTCCAGAGGCAAACCATGCTGGTTGGCCCGATATAAGTGCAAAGGTTGATCTTTGTGTTGCCAACTGGTACAATCTATCAGAGGAAATTATTGATTTTAGTTGTTTTCTCAAATTTTTGTCTTTTTTTCACTATTAAAAGTTAGTAACAGGTCTATGAGAGGTTTGCCAAAATACGTTATAAGTAAAAGGTGTTCATGAGGAAAAATTGAGGACCCCCGACTTAAGCCAATAACCGGTTCTCGGGATTAAAGAAATTCCAAGAACAGGTTCTTGCGAACCGGTCGAATCTCATCACTGCCTGTATAGTCATAAACTTGACAGCTATGATGAACTACCAGAGCATAACGAGACTCATTAGAAAAACCCAATCAGAACAGGTTAAATTTAGCGGTTGCTGCTTGATGACATATTTACTTATTCTTAAACTGCGCATATTAAGTCTTATGATGTCAAATAAATTAATATCTTTTTTCCTACAACCGGTAGCGTTTGTCCGATGTTTGCTGATTAAAGCAGATGTTTTATGTCGAAATTTCAGTGTCAGACTGCAGGGAGCTATCGCTACGAACATCATCGATTTGATGGCTATTTTCTGTTTTAGTCGTTGTATTATCTTACCACATCATCAGAAGCAATTCTTAACGCAGGCTTGGAAAATCGGTTTGCTGCACGGAAATTCATGCTTAGGCGATTGCTCATGATCAGCATATGCTCGGGTCATGAACTGCCCAAAAACATCATCCACCAATTTCTTTCTCTTCGCAGGTTCATCGTTTGTCCTGTCTGCGGCGGACCGGTGAAGCAAGTCATTCGTATTCTGCGCCAGACAGAACAGTCTTCGGACGAAGCTGATGGAAATTCGGGAGATTGAGGTCTTTTGCCACTAGACCGTGGAAGAGTCAGAAAGGCGGGATCTTAGCACATCGCAAACGTGCGATAATTAAATGATAAAAGGCCGGGCAGCTGGAGCTGTTGCGATCGGAAAGCCCGTGCGGCATGTGCGCAAAGCTTCGCACTGTGGCAGCAAGCAACAATAGCGATCACTCTATTATATGTGTTGTTCTTCGCACACATCCCGTTTGTGGTGAACCGCACATTCAATGCAACGCCAACCGAGAGGTTGCAACAGAGCTTATGTTTAGAAAAAACTAACAGAGCTACAGTTCAAGACGTCAACCGAGTAGAACATGAACAAATGTACAAAATTTACAATGATCTCAACCAATCTGGTGGACTCGATGAGGAAACTCTTTGTTGGCACAACAGAAAGGCAATTCTACAACCACACCATGAAGTAGAACTGCCATATTTTCATCACCCAAAAGGACGTCTTGTTTTAGTCTAAGTAGAAGCTGCTAAGTAGGCTACAAAACGCAATCAGACAAGTTGCAAATTGCACTTCTGTATTGCTTTGGGTTATTGGCCTAACGTGGCGGAAGAAGGTTTGACAAAGCAATTGACACAAAACAACGGAGCTTGTGATACAAGAAATCGCAAAAGCACAGCACTATTCACAAGGGAACGTTTGCGCTGTAAAAACACCAAGTGAATAAAAGTCAATGATGCCTGTTTCTTGGCTGTAAAAGGATTCCCTTCGATCAGGCCCGTAACCAGGGGGGCTCCTGGAAAAATGTGTTGGATATAGTTTAAAAAATTTGGGCCCCTCTCAGAAAACTTATCGCAACCCCTGGTTTCCCAAGCTGGTTACGTGCCTGCTTTCGATAGATATTTAAAAAATACGTCTGCAATAACCTTCCAACAAGGTGCTCTAATCGGTACACTGCCGTAGTTTCTCAAATTCAACTCGTCTTAGCACTCCAACGCAGCTAAAAAAACTAGCTTATATTCAAGAAGACTTCTGAGGAACAACAGGTGAATTTGGCATTGTTTAGCATCCTATGAGAAGATTTCGTTTGTCTTGAAAAGGGATGACGTATAGAAACCCTATCACGGAGGCAATGCTAAAATTTGTGGGGAAAATTTTGTTTCAATTTGAAAAAAATTTGGAAGCTTCACATCTCGCAATGAGTCCAATTCAACCGAAGTATTGACAGGCCCGTAACCAGGGGGGCGAAGCCCTCCATGGAAAAATGTGTTGGATATAGTTTGAAAATATTGGACATAGTTTAAAAAATTTGGGCTCCTCTCAAAAAACTCTTCGCCCCTCCTGGTGTCCCAAGCTGGTTGCGGGCCTGAGTGTTGATGGTAAAATTGAAAACTCAACGCGATGTGGGCGACGCACCCCCTAGATCAGGGAGTAGGGAATCTGCGGCCCGCGGGTAAATTTCACATGGCCCGCATCACCATTTTCATTACCCAAGTTAGAACACAACATCGCGTCCAAACGAAGCTCCATGACAAGTAGACACTTAGACAGTATGTCACGAGAGGTCCCTCGCTCATTAACATAGTGGGAAGATAAATGTAGAATTTTAAGATGAAATTAATTAATTTTTGCGGCCCGCCAGCGATATTCTGCAATTCAAGCGCCCGTGATAGCAATTAGGTTCCCCATCCCTGTCCTACATAATGCTGAAAACGCCGTAACAAGATTGATGGCTGATCTTTGATAACGTTGTTTAACTGTCAAAGGCCAAACATCGGCTTTGATCAACAAGTTGATCAGCTGATTACGAAGTTTTTTCATGGCGCTGCGTCCTCGTAATTTTGCAGATGCGCTCGCGGAGTAGTTTCCTGTTACTGGAAGCGAAAAAATACGACGTAAAACCGAAGCTGTCTCGCTGTTGCATCGACGACGGTTACTTTGTTGCAACAATGAAGAGCTGTTCCGATACATGAAAATTCGACAGCCCGTTGTCATAATAGATCAAAACAAGAAAAATCAATACTGACGTATTCGAGAACACACAGCACTTCGCAATTTCTAAGTTTCTTGAAATGCGAGTTGTTTCAACTTGCGCACATAAAGTTTTGAAAGCCTACTTGAGTTTGCTTCACTGCTTAATTTGCAGTGAGCTGATACTCTTTCTTCGAATAGGACTGCACTTAGAACAGTGGTTCTCAAACGCGGTTCCGACGGCCGCATGCGGCCCCCAAGCACCATTTGTGTGGCTCTCAGCAGTCTTTAAAAAGACCTCTAATATTTTGTGCAACAGACTTCGTTCTGCAATAAAACAAAATGTGTCAAGCTACTTGTGTTAAAATTTCTTTAGTGCGGCTCTTCAACAAAATCGTAGGTCTGAATATGGCTCCCTTCAAGGTTGAGACCCACTGCCTAGAATCAGAAGCAGCAGGTGCAGAGGTTCCTGTCATGTTTAGAAAAGTTGGAGTATTTTCTTTTCAGCAACTAGCGTTGACACAAAAACGCGCTGCTCACAGGTGGCTTCTGCCGGAGTTAAATACGATCTGCGAAAAATAAACCACGGTTTTTGAAGCACTTCTGGCCTCATTTTGAGAAAGAGGAAGTAGGTTTGAGGTTAGCCGACGGTGACAATCAATACATTCACATCTTATAAACTTATTATAAAACTCCACGCAATGATCAAATTTTTGTGAGTGCGAGACGGTAATTTTTAAGCTTCGAGTACAGTAGAATTTCGAGTACAGTAGAATTTGCCTAATTCGTCGCCTCAAGGGGATTAGAAAAAAGTGACGAATTATGCAAACAGGTGAAAACGCTATCATAGGAGCTCGTATACTTTATCATAGTAACTCGTATACATAGTGCTTTTATTTGCAGTAAAATACAACTTTATGACGTTATGGTTGTTTACTAAATTATACTCTCTAATTGCTCTACTCTATCTAGACTCCTGCATTTAATCAAGCATCTTTGAAATCTTTAATAAACTTTCTGCGTTCTCTCAACGGGGAGTCGGGTCGCGCTTCGCACCTCGTGTATAAATTCTGTAAACAAATCGCGAGGTGCAACAATTCTCAGATAAAGATTCTTAATTTGTTTGAATTCCCACACGTGTTAACTGCTTAAACATTACAACCGAAATTGCAAATGACGGATTAGCCGAACAAAACGCTTCTCAGGGACAGAAAGAGGTGACGAATTAGTCGATAGCGAATAAGACGAACAGAAATGTACACAAAAGATAGGAATTCTGCCGGGACCGACAGAAACGTGACGAATTAAGCGAATTGACCAATTAAACGATGACGAATTAGACAAATTCTACTGTAATAGGTTTTGCTCGACTGCACTTTGGCATTGGCGTATGAGATGTGGAGCGCGAGGCATTTTGTGCCATTTTGTTTGATTTCTGTGTGTAAGATTTAAAAATATGATCTTCCGTCAGTTTATAGCGGGTGAACCTTTTCACTCTCGGGCCGCATTGCAATCTAAATTTGACAGTGGATCTGACTGGGAGAAGATGGGTGCATAGTTTGTGAACAATGCATTTATCAGTGCACAAATGCACCACAACAAAACGTTTCATGTCCTTTAGCAGGCAACAAAGCATGTTGTTGTGTGGCCATAGTTACCATAGTTTAATTTGTAAATGCATTTAGTTGGCAACACAGCAAAAAATGTCACTTCTCATGTTTATGGGGGAACAACGTTGTCGATCTGGTCGACAGTGTCTTTGGGCAGTGCGTCAGAGTCTAGTAGAGTTAGTTTTGCCATGGCAATCCTCACGATAGATCTGAGGTGTTGTCCAGTTAACTTCGATCTGTGACGTCCTTTATGAGTATCCATGTCCGCTGAACATACGTTGACACACATGCGAAGTTAAACAAAGCCACCACCAGCATTATCCACGCCAGGGCTTCTCAAACTATGGGTCGCGACCCCATTTGGGGTCGCCAAATATAATTTTTGGGTTGTGAACAAATTGGCTTGGCAAATCGGATATAAAGGTTTTTGTATTCTTTTCAAGAAAATTAAAAGTAGGCCTGCAGTGAATCTATTTCTACTGCATTTTTAGGAGCAATACCGTGCTTTATGCTGTCAGTTGTTTACTAGGATGTCTGCCTGAGCTATCAAATGATATAATCAACCAAGCACAAGTTATGCCTTGCTATGTTATGATTGTTTTAACGTACTGACCAATATAGACCTTATTGCATTCATTCCGACACGAAGACATGCTTGTATCTAGAACTCTTGGTCTAGTCTAGGGGCTAGGCTAACTGCTTTGAGAGCACACTTAGTAATTCTAGACTAAAATTAAAAGTTTCATGCACAGCTTTAGAAGTACTTTGGACTTTGATTCAAAGTTGGAACCACAAATCATGCACAATTGAAATTTCAGGAGGCCACACACTTGCTATGCCGAGGATGAGTTTGCGGAGTGAAACGACAAAAGCTTGCAACTGGAATTTTCAAAACAGTTTATGAATGCCCAGTCATTTCTGATCTAGCCAGTCATAAACCCTTAGCCTTTTGCACAACATATTTGTGTGAAGCGGCATTCTCAAAATTGATAATTATCAAGTTCAAAAACCGATCCTTTTTGAAAAATGTTGAGAATGTCCTTCGTCCTGGGTTGTCTTGTATTGATCTACGGATGGATGATCTGTGTACAAATTATCAAGTGCATCCATCTCATTAGTCGTGCTTGATAGCTTTTTATAAATTGAGTTGTTTTTTGTTAATATTTTTTCGCCTTACTGTTTCCATTACGTGGTAGTTTTATTACTGTATACTTTAGTGGATCGTGTGCATTTGGATGATTTCGCGATAGACAAAAATGTCTCTTGAGATTTATAATGTAAGGAAATGACGTTTTTAAATTTTCCTGGACACCTGAGCCAGCTTGGATTTGAAGGATGTTGTGTGCATATAGTGCCCCAACTGATCTTTTCCTTGTTGCTTAACGTTCATCTAATTCGTGCGTGAAAATATGTGTGCAGCAAAATCACACATCCAGTTCTTGCCGCTCAGTTCAGGAGACGTATNGAAATTCCCACGGACTTNGAAAATCTTCCTTTTTGTGCTCCTACTTTCGTTCAAACACTTCTTAAACTCCACCAGCGGACACGAGAGTCGAAAAGTAAATCGTGGTTATCTGGATCGTCTGGGAATGTAATAAGCTGATAATGCTGAAGTCTCCTTACTAATATGCACGTAGTACGTTCTTCAACTGGATTCGCGGTATGTTGAGTTACAACACAGACGTAATGCAACAAAGAAAAGCAACATCCTGTTAAGACGTTTTCTATTTTATTCTGCATTTTTTCTCCATCCCAATATTTTTTCCATTTAAGTTTAAAGACCCATTCGTTGTGATCTTGAAAAGTTTCTTCCAAGATGGCTTCATGTTCTCCAAACCAACAGACGCCCAAACATATACTTCCTCGGGCGCCGCATGTTTTAGCTCGCTGGCTATATCTTTTGGAAATCAGTTCCGTGTGATAGATTGATTTTTTCAAACTTACGTTTGTGTTAAGCACACAGGATACCTACTGCTGTCCATAACAAAAATTCACCTCCGAAAAGAGTCTTGCCAGCCTTAACTTAACCTATCTTGGTATATGAGTTTTGCATTCGCAGTTGGCAAAGGACGATTTTCTGAGCCTGCAAATTTGCCGCCGCCGTTGAGCTGGGGCCTCCTGTTCTTGCATTGACAGCTTGTTTGAGTAGGTAGCATGCTTCGTAGCAAATTGACGCCTGACATTGTATTCGTTAGTAACAGCGACACTTCTCTGGCATATGAAATGTACGGTGATTAATTGGATTTTGGAGGAATAGCATTTTGTTGTCCTGTCCTCACTAAACATTCTTTTTTTTCTGTCCACCAATCTCTACGCAAGGAATTACACTTCCACTGTTTGTCTTGAAAAGTGCTAAGTAACAAAAAGTTTTAAGTCTGCCAGAATTGTTTCATATCTGACCTGAANCGGAAACAAATCTTAACATCCCGCTGGAACGTAGTTCCTCACATCCGTAANTTTTGTCTGGAAATCCTCACCTACCGGTCAGTATTCAGGGTTACCTGGAGATCCTGACCTTGGTGGAAACAGTTACGTAAAAGTAAAACTTTTAAATTGAAAAGCACTCTACAAGATGTGAACGTTGGCACCGCTTTGATACTGCATATGCTGTGCAATACGCCTCAACGCCACTACAAGTAAGATTTCAGTTCTTTTTCTTATGAAGGGAAGAACTAAAATCTAGCTCCGTTCTTAAAGCGATCAAATACCTGAATCTGATACAATCCATACCTCAGTCTCCTCTACAACGTTGTAATGCTGCTCGATGTTGATTCGCCCGCCCCATCCCCTAAAAAGCAATAAGACAGTATTGCGTGAATAAATATAGTCCAGTGTTTCTTTTATTGTTTCTTGCTGACATGTTTTGGCGTTTTTTATTGCACTTCATCTGTTGCAGAAATCGCATAAATCTGGCAAAACCCCTGCTGGGCTTTTGTTATTTCTGTGTTATTTCCTTTTGTCTATTTTCACGTCTGGTGTATGGTGTGCGAAATCAAGTTGTATTTTTACATTTGTTGTACATTGCTTGCGGTAAACGTTGTGAGAATGCTGCTGGCCGTTAAATGCTCATTCACTGTTTTTTCTGTTTTTAAACACTACTGCGTTTTGAATCGCCGCCCAAGACGTGTCTGTTTCCTAACAACGTGCAAATGTTACACGACTCGTGTCAATAATAATTTGCGCCCGCTAGCACGGGCGTCGCTTATTGTTTTACACACTGCTGCGATTTTTATTGCTAGTATGTTTTTTAAGCTTCTGTCCGTGTGTTCATTAACTGCAGTGAATGGCTAGTGTTTGGATTTGAAAAAAAGCAGGTGCGCAATTATGTGGCGTTTGTGCAGCGTTGAGTGTTCTCCATTATCCAAACTCTGTACCAGTGCAGTTGGAGAGAAAAGTGAAGAAAAACTGTTATCGCAGTGAATAAAGTGGTTGTTGCAAACCCGCGACATAAATATATATTACAGGGCAATGTTCCCTATGAGGTGCGCAACTGCGCAGTACCACCAGATTATTTGCGCAGTGAAATTCAATTCTCGCGCACATATGACATTTCAAAACATTGGCAAATCACGAAAAGAAGAATCTACTTGAATAAAATGTGTATTTTGTTCGTATTTTGATAAGATTTTCTACTTCTTAAAATTCATTTAGAACTGTGCTGACTCAGTCTTAAAATATTCATGCTCACTAAAAGAAACGTTTGCTCGAAGTGTAAAATTTTCTAAGAAGGAACACTGGTATAGAGTGACTGCACACTGTTTGGTTGACTTGTACGCATGCTAGCCCCATGAACACAAGCCTTAAACCTCCTTTGCTGCATGTGGTAAACTGCTTCCCCAGCATATTGTATGATTTTTGTCACGTGAGACTTCTCAGCCAATGCAGTTGTGCATTGTCACGTGAGACTTCTCAGCCAATGCAGTTGTGCAAACGGAACGGGCACGAAACGTCTTTAGATTGTTGATTGCCAATGTAGGTAAATTTTCTATTGCTACTGCTGGTGGACGACGCCGGTATGCAGCAAGTTCACACAGGCATGTTATTCGAAGTTCGAGTTGCATTTGCAGCAAATTGATTTGCATTGAAAGAGCTTACGCACCTCTCTCTGACCTGTCCACACAGGTGCAGCCGTCGCTACTGTTCTTAGAGACGATCAAAGCAGATGTTCTGGTTTTTGTCGTTTCTCCGTCAAATTGATTGAAACTAACGAAAAAAAACAAAACCAGGACCGACTCTCATGCCCCTTGTTTATTGTAGTAAAGCGAAAACGTCGGGTGTGTCAGATGTAAAAATTTGTAAACTTAACTGTTAGAAGATTGTGACTCTTATGGCGCGTCTTGCGAAATGATAGAAATAAAAATTCTTCTTGAAATAAAAATGTCAGAATCCGTTTCAAAAATGTGAGATTATTGTTTTTTTTGCACAACTCGTTCTACTCGTAGCGACATTTCTTGAGTCGACTTGTACTTTTTATCAGCACCTTAACTCGTGCAAGTTTCGTATCATGCTTTTTGCAATTTTGCTTGGACCTCTTGTGCGGAGACAAGCCCATTTTTCGCATCGTGCTGTATTATGAAATATATTTTATTGTAATAAAAAAAATGATCAAGTTGACTGACAAATTCCCAACTGACATATTTATCGGGTTGATTTCATTCCTCCCGAGACTACAACAGTCGAGGCTCAAGGTTTTCTGTCAAACTGTGGCCAGTGACCGATACGAGCATGTGCTTTACTGCAATCCAACTGCCTGGTTGGCTGCTGACATACTTGAAAGTAAATGTGAAGTGTGTTGATAGACGCGGTGCTACGCCGTGTCGTATTTCGCAGCTGTGTAGAAATCAAGGGCAACCAAGGCAGCCCGTTGCATGACAAAGAACATTCAACCTGTGCAAACCAGAGTAGAAGCTTAATTGGCCCAGTTGTGAGTAAAATGCCTTCAGCCGTTTCTGCGCAAAGCGAGCCAATCAATAACTTCCACAGCCGGCCGTTTTTTTCAACGTAAGATACTGTTTTTGTTCAACACTCATGAACGGGCCAGTCGTGCAGCCAGCCCAAAATTTTGGGAAGAGCGATATGTTTTGATTGAAAGCAAGCAACAGTATTTTGTTTGGGACACCACCTCTCGAAGCCCCAAACGACTTTTCGACATGTGTGAGTATTCTACTCGAGTCCAAGCCATGTATCATTTCTATCGGATTAGCAGAATCCCGCCTGCACGGTTTTGTGGGCAAACCAATCAGAGTCATTGTGTTTAAAATTGTAGTTTTGATCATATCGCCTATCGCCATTCCCACCGCAAAAGTGTAGTTTAGGGTTACTCTGCACAATTTTTTTTAGATTGGGAAAAGGAATTTTTTTCTCAGTATCAGTGGTATCAGTAGAACAGATGAAAAGATTCGATTCACTGCAAACTTTCCAATGCAAACAGTAAAAAATGCAAGTGTGATGTTGGGCGCATTATACAGTTCCACCCTTTTCTTGCTGCCCCAACTGCCATGTGGTGGCCAGGATGCGATGCGCAAGTCTTGATAAGTATATTTTTAATACAAAAATTTCAAATCGAAAAACATACTCATCTGCAGCAACGAAAAAAAATTTTCCAAATGCACTTTCAATTACGCTAGACATTCTAATATTAAATACTTTTACACATTCAAGTAACTGGTCTCCACAAAGGTGACCAGCAAGTGAATCCGTCTGCTCTTTTTCACAGGAAATGGATTTCACGTAATACTGCGCATCCTCAGTTCTAAAATCTTATTCAAATAGAACTTGCTACAAATAGATACTTTTACGTTCCTCAAAACTCCCACTGGTAGTTGGGTCTAATCAGATACATGTACACAACTACGTGAGTTAAAACTGCAAGCAGTTATAATCGCATTGGTAATCACAGCGTAGGCCTAATTGGCAAAAAATCAAATCGCTTCCAGCATTTTACAAGCAGCAAATTTGAGCAAAGCTATTTTCAACAGTTTTGTGGGTCTGGCAATTTGCGGTGTGTGTGAAAACATCGAATGTCCTCTTCAGCATGGAAGTGGCCAGCTTCATGCTTGTAATCAACTTCGTAAACAACTTTTCATCGAGTACTCTCCCGAACTCGGAAGTACAGGGCAGCAAGAGCTAAAATACGTGAAGAAAATACCAAGGCAACCAGGATTCCAATATCTCGTCCAGTGTACGCCTGAAAACAAATATTTGTTTGTGCTGTCAGTTCAACTGCTGTGCTTTTCACCACGAAAACGAACTGGTTACTTCATTTCCAGAGAGTAGTATATGCACAATAGATGACTTTTTGCCGATTCACGGCTGAGAGAAAGCTTTGTTTTTTATACCTCATTTGACTAAGCCAAATTAAAATTCCTATTTTATAACATGATGTAATCAACACAAATGCAGTGCCACCTGGCCAAACGACGTTTCGTGTCAGTTGATTAACACCGATTTCTAAATGCCCAAACTTTTAAAGTAAATAATTTCGACTCTGATAAAACTCCATATAAATTCGTTTGGTGTTTTAGTAACCGTAAGTACATTTGAACAAATTAAGTTCTAGTTCATGTGACACGCAGCGGCAATAAATACATCAGGTGGTAAGAAATTAGAAAAAGTCTGAGTACCACTGCTACAGTTGGTATTTTAAGACAATTTAGAAACGTACATGGTCAACCGTTATTTTATGTTGAATGTAAAATTTCTGGTCAGTCCCTCAGTCGGAAACGGATTGTTCTTTACGAACTTACTGATCCCACGCGACCTGGAAATCAGCTTCTGCCTTCAGCGTTGCCCACAACCTCATAGTAGTCCCAGTGCAGGATTAAAGCAGCGCGGGGCCTGCAGCATCTTAACACGTATAGAGACGGCCTACGGTATATTCGTACTTTGATTTCGGCCTAAAAAACAGCAATTTTCGGTTGCCTTACCAACGCCCTAGCTCCTCCGTCGATTGCGCTAGAGAGCTGTTCAACGGCTCAAACGGATCGGCCAGTCTAGTAGATTGCACTCGAAAAAAAATTTTTTGCTTGGGGAGGTGCGGGTTTTCTGTGAGTGACGTC
>JGI24159J19872_10002199_pt1 | contig 22903 bp, 10 predicted proteins | sample Ectturendosymbi4_FD_19872 | JGI IMG/M metagenome (IMG submission 19872) | reverse complement strand
TTAGTAGACTTATAATAGAAAAAATCATCTAGTTACAGCATTTAAATTTTGTAATTTTACTCTTTGGATGCCCCCTGCCTTGGATGCCCGGGGCCGTCGCCGCATTTGCCCCCCCTCTGTACGTCACTGGGTGTATTCTGTAAAATTCCATGTGGGGAATGTGCATTCAAATATATTGGACAAACGAAGCTAGCTTGAGCACTCGATTGAAAGAACACTACAGGGACACTTTGCCTAAAAATATTTTTGAAATTCCAGAAAACGCAGGTTTAACAGAACATGCAGCACAAAGCGGCCACGGTTTCGGTTGGGTTTGCGCCCACGTTTTACATCACGTAAATAGTTACCATACGCGCAGTTTTTTAGAATCCAATTGTGTACAGGGATGTAATGCTAACAAAAAAGGTGGAGGAACGCATCCAAAAAATAGCCATATTGAAACAGCTTCAAACTCATTTCAGAGCAAAACGTGAAAAAGGTGTGGTAACGCCGTTCCAACGCGTTCCCGCCCCACTGCACTCCTGCCTGTACATCAATTTAAAACCTAACACTATGAATGATAAAAGTGAAAACTTCCCAGCTCATTATCATAATAATTTAAAACATGGGTGAAATTCATCCTTTACTTGACTTCCTTCTGTTTGTCATCCTATTGCCCACTTTAGCGCTTGTGAAATTGCTAGTTCACCACTTAGTTTATCCTATTATTGATCGTTATTTACAGTATATATTCACACTAGTTAAAGCTTTACTTCGCAAAGTAACTTTTGTGCAGTTTCTGTGCAGGTTTAAGGCTATTTTGTTGCATTGTCGCCTCCCGGCGTTTACACTTCTCATCTTCCACGTTGGCCTTCGCATACTATCACTCATTTCCTATAGCATGATGGTTGGCTGGTCGGTTTTGTGTTTTTGTCTTTGTTGGTCACACTTCTCGTTTTTTGTTATTGGCAAATTGCGTGTTATGTGGTTGAAAACNTTGCACTGAGGAAGCCTATACTTCAATAGATGGCCAAAACGTCGGCTAAATAATAAAATTAAACTCCAGAGGAATGAATTTATCTGCTTGCAAAATACTGCTGCTCGTTTAAAGTCAAAAGATTTGGCCTCCCCCAAACGTTTTGTGCTGGCTACGGCACTGTGTTCTACTCCCCTGTTTTAACACGTTGCCGGATATTCTTGCAGTCATGAACTGCTTTGTCTTAGGAGACCACTGATGTTCATTGCGGTGAGACATTATACCCTACAACAACGAGTAAAGAAAGTGCGTGTAGATTAATATGCACAAGGACGCCGGAGAATGGAGGCATGTCGAGGGTATTTCCCCCTCTGCCCTTTCAAAAGAGGGGTAACGGGGTGGAGGTGCGTTTTCATCATAGGTGTAGGAGCAGGCAAATTTTTGGGTTGCGAAGGATTTTGCCGAATTTCCCTAAACTTGCCCAAAAGGTTTTTGTGCAACTTTTGCCTACAAATTTTCTCCAACAAATATCATGAAGACCTCTTTTTGGTATAACTACCAAAAAAGGTCTTCATGTGTTTTTATGCAAACCTTGTGCGCCATTTTTTTAAGTCAATCAACGTGAGGCGCCATTTCTACCGGATTTTCAAGGTTTTTGCCCAGATTTTTAGCATATCAAAACTTTTTGGGGTGCGCTTGCAACCCCTGCACCTCCAACACCACTGCTTTTCATAACAGTATCACAGGCAATTTCACGGTTTATCACGATCGACTTGAAACAAAGTTATTGCAGCTATTCCGGCATCCAGAAAATTCAGAATAATTTTTATAATTTATATTATTATTTTTGAAATCAACATTGTTGTTGAACAGAAACACATTGATAACGATTTTTTATAAGTTTGCATCGCCCTCAACTGTTTTACTGCTCCCTTCCCTACAGAACAGTCGCGAGATAGTTTTCAATAGGGGGTTCTACGTCTGTTCAGGGGATCTTGACATTCTGAAATTTGATAAGATTTCCACCGATTTATAGTGCTTCATAATTTAATTTGGGGGGACTTGGAGCTTTGTGTGTGGGGGCTAAGCCCACAAAATTCCCCCGTGGCGACGGAACTGTTTCCCTACCGCTGCTCCGGAGTCCCTGAATACGCATGCTGCGTCAACAATCTTCGCCAAAACGTTGGTTTGTACAGGGCCGGCCTTAAGCCGATGCAACCGATGCTGCTGCATTGGGCCCCGCGCCTCTGGGGCCCCGCGCCCTGGTGTTTGGGTAGAATGTTCATTTTTGCCAGATACACCTTGCTCTTGAGAATTCAGCAGAAACGCCACATAAATTTCATTGCTAACAAAGAACGCTCTAGTCATAACTAGCGAATTTCCTCTCGAACGTTAGCAAAGATGCTCAATTCTCGTGTTAGTGCTGCACTGTATATCTGCGCTCTACCACGATCGTACCACAGTTGACTGAACACGATGACGTCATAAAATCACTGCTCAGAGGGGCCCCGCGCCCAGGTCTTGCATTGGCCCCCGCACCTGCTAGGGCCAGCCCTGGGTTTGCAAATGTGGATTTGACGTCATTTTGTGACGTCGCGAACAGCGTATATCCAGTAACAATCACCACCATATACGCTTCTGCTCAATACTAGAATTTTGTAGGGGGCGTCCAATCAAACAGTCGCCCCGGGCATCACCAGACCTCTGCACGCCACTGAGTTTCACTCTTGAAGTGCAAGAATAGTTAAAAATCTAGGCATTGGCATTGGATGGAAAAATCGTTTCATACAACTTTACTTTTATCTATCATCTTCAAAGTGTATTGTTTGAAAGTTCGCAGTGCGTTGTTTTTTTTCTCTGAAACCTTAATAACAAATAAAATTAAAAAGGTTCTTTGTAGAATGGCAGACTTGTTTACGGATTTCAAGACCCATCTTTTCCCTCTCGCTCGCTCCATAAAGATGAAAAGAAAACTTTTAAGTTTTGACGGATGTTTTGAATTTTTGTTCTTCGTACTTCCGTGAGGGGAGGCTATGGTTCTGTTCTCACAGGAATGAAAGTAAACAGATTATGTTTAGTTATGACACGTCACCCAACAGGTTTTGCAGCAACGTTTTCTAAGCGCACGTTTTGCAGATGCGCATCCATTTCCCACAGCTATGGTATGGAAATGGATTTATCTTAGTCTGCCCATTTGTTCGGGTTTTTACAAGTAGTGTATTAAATCATGCAAGCGAAAATAATTCGTATGAAATTTAGAACTGGCTGTGACACCAAATTCAACCATGTGTATACGCGACTGTCAAATATCGAAGTTTCGAAGTTGAAGTTTACACGGAATAAATATATCAATTTTGCGAACTGCGTTTTTTCTTTAAGGTATTTGTGTTATCAAAACAATACATGTTTCTTTTCAGAAACAAAACTGCATTTTCCAAAGTTATTATGAAGAAGGCGCCACGTCGAACGGCATTTTTGGCAAATTCTATGATTTTTTATCCATACCTGATAAGAAAAGCAAAATGTTATATAGAAATTTTCACACAGTCATATTGAAATTTCGGAATGTAGTATGACACTACATTTTACAACTTCTATGCAGCACAAGTTCTAGCAAACATGAAATGCCACATGTCCGTGAATGGTAAATTAAACTTTAACAACCTAAAAGGGAACAGCGATGCAGTTCTTGGGACTGTCTTCTCTAACATTGTTTCCTTTTACAAAATAGAAGTTTGTTACTTCACTATAGTTGCACGAATTTCAGCCACACAAAGTGAGTTGGCACAGGCATGAAACATGAATTTTACAAGAGAAGCAGCCTCAGGATCGGCAAGATCCATATTATTATTTCACTACCTGGAAGAGTTTGCATGCATAACGAAGTCAGTAGATGTGTTAGGCCTTTTGCAATTTGCCTCTTTTCGGATTTCTTAATCTCATAGTTGGTATTCGAAACAAAGTAAACTTAAGCAAAAAGTGGTCTTGTGATGTGCAAGTGCCTTAGCCAGCTTTTAAGACGTCTTAAATATAAATCAGTTTCGAATAGTTTGCTCATTTCGTAGTATTGCCACCATGGATAAGTTAAAAAAGACTCTCCTTCACGTTTGGCTTATGAAATGGTTTAAGGTTTCTAAGTCCTATCACGAAGCTCTACATTTTAATATCGAAAATACGCATTATTGTTGTGCATCTTTTTGCCAAACAATACTTTTTACGACGATAATATGAAAAACGATTAAGTAAAGTGAAATATGTGTGTTGCAACTGATCATCACTATCATTGCTTTAATGATGCAATCCAATGTCGTCAGTGGTGTCCAGTGTTGTCACTGGGGTTAGTTTCGTCAACATCAGATTGCAAAATCAGTTGTCCTTAAAGTTTCAACGCCTCAATGCCCCTAAATCAAATTTTTGTCAATCTGGATACCCTTTTTCAACAGTTTAATAACAAAAAAAATGTGAGAAACAAAACAGAACTGGTAAATAAATATTCACTAGAGCAGTGAGGAAAAAGATCAATTCAAAAGCTGGATCACATTCATCGGCAATAATTTTCTACTTCATGTGGGTACAGTGTTGCAAGATTGCTAGAACGAATGCAATGATTCCTGATTGGGTGTTAATACATTGATTGTTGAATACCCCTGTTGAAAACCCCCAATATCTAATCTCAATACCCCCTGGGGGTAATGCGGCAATACTTTAAGAACCCCTGAGCTAAATATTTCCATTACCAATACCTAAAAAAGCGCGTTGAACCTCATTGTCCTACTCCTAAAGCAGTGGTTCCTAACCGGGGGTACGCCTCCCAGGGGGGGCGTCAATAAATTTATAGGGGAGCGCGAGCTTTTACGCGCTCTACAACATGGAAAGTTTGATCAATAGATTCACCAACAAATACATTTGTCTTTTTGTTTACAACTTATTTTATGTCAGGAGGCTTGAAACAAAGGACGATTACGACTTTGAAGGGGGCGTGGATTAGAAACGGTTAAGAACCATCGTCCAAAAGTGTCGTCACTAAATGGAGACAGACGTCGTTCGTGGGTAACATAAAATGTTATTCTCAACGCAGCGTTTGGTTTGGAGCGCCTTCAGTTTGGAACAACAACAACACACATGAGGTTGAGACTTGAGAAACTGATGAAAGAAACTTAAAAATTATATATGAATCTAACTTATTTTCAACCTAGGTCCTAGACAGAGAAGAAATGTGGAAAACAGCAACAGCCCACTCATCATCAGGTTTGTGGCCAAAACATCAGACATAAGAAATTTTTCTCAAAACATCAGGTCTGATGTTAAAACATCAGAAGTGGCAACACTGGTGGTGTCACTTACAGCACACAAAACAAAGTTTTTGACTCTCTCAACTGTGAACCTCTGTCAAGCAAGTTTTATTCATTCCCTGTAGACACTCCCTTTTTGTCTCTGATCACTCGCTTCGTTTCTACCAATGACGTCACGCTTTCGTTGACAGCGTTTTTCAAATGGTCTACGGTGCCACGATCAAATCGATGTGAAACACTCAGCAACAGCGCAAACGTCTTAGCGACAGATAGCTTTAGCCGTCTAAAGCTCCAAATTTGTGCTGATATGCAATTTTTCTAATTTCCTGAGACTAGACTTTCGAATAGAAGAATCGTACTGCAGGTAAACGCATGAAACAAATTTATCTCTTTTTAGAGATAAGTTCTGCCAAGAAGAATAAGTATGTGTTTATTCCATTTCAATGTTTGACCTGAAGCTCTCTCTATCTACTATAATTCTTAATTGCTGTGAGTGAGTTGAAATTAGTCTGGACTGAGTTAAAATGCTCAATTGCTGTGCAAACTGTTCTTGCAATTTGTCATGCAAAGGTAAGGATAACATGCGGAAGGAAGTATAAAAAAATTAAAAGATGTTAAAAACAAATTTCCACCTGCTGAAAAGCTTGAATTGATGCAACGTTAGGCTGTTAAAACACACGAGCATTTTATCAGCAGAGTAGCACATGAGCGGTTGAGTACTTCTGTGATGGAAAATCCACGCATTGGTTTTCCCTTTTCGGCACTACACCACTGGACATATACTAGGCATCACAGTTTGTTCTTCTTCAAAGAGTTTGTAAAGTTTTTCTGAGTTACTCTAGTCACTCTAAATTTTGAGGGAATTGAGTTGAATTTAGTTGGCGATAATTGTGAATTGGCAATGCGGAAACGAAATCATTGCAAAAGCGCCAGGGCACCGAAACAACCGGTAGGTTGTGAAGTCGTTGACCCTTGACTCGTGGATAATCTCTGTATCAAGGTTCCGTTCGAAGTGTTGGGTATACATGGGAGAGAGCTGCCAGATGATCAACACGGTTGCGCAGGTAGTGCTGGTTAGCAACCGGTCTCTCTCAGTAGATTCGGGTTTTTATACTTTTATATTTAGGCGTGGCAGAGAAAGTTTAAACCCAGGCAAAATGAAACTGCCCGGGTTGTCATAACCCTTTCGTATCTAGCAAGCTCTGCAAATGTTTGCAGGGGTTATAGTTTATAACATGAGGATGAGCCAGGGTGTGGCGGAGAGTTCCTGGGGTCGGTATCATGCAGATTCCTCGCTGCTTCTGCAAAACAAAAGAACACCAGTAGCAACACAAGAAGACAAATCACGCAGTCACAAATACACGAAAAAAAAGAAAAAATCCAAGCGTAGAAGACAACGTGAATAAAAACTAAGCTGCGTGTTCAAAGAAAAGGACTGATGTAGGGGCGTAGTGAGGTTAGATGGCGCCTGGGACAAGAAACAAGTTTGGCGCTAACCTAAGCTCTTTCGAAAGCAAATTTACTGTATTGAAGAAATTATTTGTGGCATTGCTGGTTTTTTTCGGCGCCCCCCGCAGTGATTTGGCGCTGTCCACAGTGATACTGCGCCCCCATTGTGATTCGGCGCCCGGGGAATTGTGCCCCTCTTGCTCCTTTGTTTCACCCCTGAACTGAGGGTTAATAGGCAGTGCGATGCATCAACACCATTTACTCAAATTTGAAATGCTGCGATTAGGATATCTTTCTATTGTTTTTTGAATGTAAGTGAGGAAAGCTTATACGAGGGACTAATATTGTCCCAGATTTTGAGGCCATGATGTTTCAAAAATCTTTTTCGTATTTGCTTAGGCAAGCCAGAAATACTTCCCTCGTGAAGGACTACGGGTTGCATGAAAATGAATTTGATTCAAGGGAGACAGTTAAAATTAATCTTTTGGAGAATTCCAACACTACGAGAGATACTTTTCTCAAGGTTGGTGATGTAAGCTTATTATCAATCTAGGCTATACTCCCAGGTGTTTAGTGAAGCTTGTTTGGGGTATATTATTATTATTATTATTAATTTTAGCATTGAAGTCGTACCGTCGCTTGCCACTGGGACCTATAAGGATATATGAAGTTTTTGATCCATTTATCGACTTTCAGTAGCTCAGTATTACAGTAACTACGTTTTGCAATTCTGTTGCAATCCTGTAACTACGTTGTGCTGTTGACGTCCCTGCAAATAACCAGCCAATAGTTTGGGGGGTGATCCTCTAAAAACCCGTAGACCACATTTGGCTCGCGAGGGCATTTTGTGCGGCCCGGGATGCTTTTGGGAGAGTTTTCAAATAATTTGCGTTTAGGTTATATTTTGACACAATTTACATTTAAGTTATTTACCCCACCTCAAATCATTAGGTTCAGTGATTCCACGCTGCTAGTGTTTACACGTGAGGCAACACTCCGCTCGATAGTTATTTACTCTGCTTGGTTTGCCGATGGATTGTCACTGTTGTTTTCGCCCTGATGAAGTTGACAGCACCGACAACGAAACGTTGGCAGCAGTCGTTTTTACGTTTTATCTGTTTATACGTTTTACTGATACACCCGTTGAACATTTAAATATACTTTAAGTCAGCGTGGTCCAACTACTTACGACCTACGGGCTATTCTACAAAAACGCGACAACTCGCGGGCCACTTCCAATAAAATGATGTATGATGTAGCCTATAAAACAACAGATTAACAACAGTTAAAACTAAAAAAGGCAAGACAAGCGAGTGGGTCAAGGAAACAGTAGCGAATAGCAATTTAATACAAACCTCTATAAGTGGGAGGATTCTCTGACACTATCGTGCAGTCTTTCGCGTCCAATTCGATTTCTGTTGCTAGATTTGATTGCTTCATCATTGCAAAAATTAATGTACTCTCACACATTTTACTGACTAACTACCAGAAGCTCTCTGCAGTCTCTAACATCGTTATTATTGCACATTTATATTAAAAGATGTTGTGCTTGTTCAAACTAAAATTACCCATTGCAGGGATGGGCAATTAATTTGGCTCGCGCACCACTTTGAGATGGCCGCATTTAGCGTATAAATAGACAGATTTATTTGTTGGTACTGAGTTCAATGCGCCAGATGTACTCTTCAAGACAACGAACGCTGAGGCAACGGAGGGTAAGCGGCGGGCCGTACCTTCTATTTTGATCGCAAAATAAATAAATAAAGCAAATAGGTACACAGAAAAGGTAGTATTCATTGTTCTTGTGCAAATGCACTTTGTCCAGCGCAAGCAATTCAGTGAGACAAATACAACCTCACACACTTTTCAACAAATTTCAGATTTGAAGATTTTTCCTGAATGATTCCGCGGGCCAATGACAACGCTGTGGCGGGCCACATGTGGCCTGTGGGCCTGTAGTTGGACCACACTACTTTCAGTTATTTTGTTTATTTACCGTTGTTTAAAAGTGCTCGGCTAACGATTGAGTAAGATTCTTTTAAACGAACAGAGAGACAGCTAAAAAGGACTTGCCTATAACTCACGTTACCTTTCGCAGGAATAAGATGTAAAAACTGTTTCTAGTGAGTTCAGGTACCCACATTGTTGCGTCAGCGACATACTGCAGCCCCCGGCTTACTTTATAAGCAGTGGCGGATTTACACATAGGCCAACCCCGGGAACCCGTGCAATCCTTCCTATGACGACACATTACTAACTTAAATTTGCAAAACTGCGCAGAGACTTAACTTCACAAAATTGCTTTGAAACGAGCAAAAACACAAATGTTTAGACTCTAGCTAGAACAAGAGCCTTAGTCAATGCAGCACAGTGGTCTCTCAAACAATTTCTCAATTGCACTGTTTCTGAAATATATGAGCCTTAGTGGGCAAATTTATAGCGTGCTGTGAGTTTGAGACCGCTGTAATCTCACAAAACCACAGCCTCAGAATAAGAATCGGAATATCACTTTCCCTAGTACGTTTAGTTTTAGTTAAGGTAGTGACTACAGCGACTACCTCTTCAGTATTAAATATCCCGAGGCAATAAACAAATTAGGGAAAGAGGCTGCCTTATCAGATCTCTACGAAGGAAAACGAATAAAATATTCAGCATATCTAGTCATTTTGCGCTTTGAGAAGCGACATCCCAAACACAAACACTGTTGCTCGCCTAAAGTCAAACATTTTGGCCCCAAAAAATTTTGGGCTGGCTATGCCATTGCTATCGAACAGTATGTTGCAGCAACTATTAAAAATTGACCTTCCAAGTACGAAACGCTTGCAACTGAAACAGAAAACAGCTTCAAAACTCAATCTTTCTCTGCCATAACTAGCTGCTACTGAAAAACTAGACCACACGTTATCGAAGCTTAATGACCACTGTTACGATTCCACAGAACGAATTCGGATGAAAGAGTGTTAAAACCACGCAATTCACTTTGGTTTTCGTTGGCAACAGATCTCACGCTTAAAAAATACTACATGCAGGCCCCGCGCCGGCACTACATAAGCAGCTTCAATAGAAAGTGAAAGTTTATGTAGGTTAGTAGGGGTAGCGCAGGGCCCCCATCGGCGCGGGACCCGATTGGAAGCAATCGGTCCGATCGGCTAAGGGCCGGCCCTGCACTGGCCACTGTACGGGGCCCACTAGCCAACAATCATAAAAAAACTTGAGAAATGATGGTGAATCCGATTGTGGATGGCTATACTAAAACCTTAAATCACCGGAAAATAGTCCGAAAAATACAAAAACAATAACTGACTGAAACCAAAAAAATACTAAAACCGAAATATAAGTTAAGTGGGAGACCGGTTTTTACATTTAGCTTGCCAGTGGGGGCAATCGCCCCTCTCCCCCTTCAGTGACGCCACTGGCTATGATATATTGTATTTACATACAGTAAGGTGTCCCAACTCAACTGCAACAAAATACGAGCTGGTGGCGTAGGTTAGTTTATGGGAGGGCCTGCAAGTTGTGTAATTGATTTATGTTTTGGTTGAGTTAATTCTCAGCTAGAAAGGCGAGAATGTTTTCACATTATTCGTTACATAACAGTGGTAAATCTTTTTTCATTATCTCAATGGCTTTGGTATTGGAACGCGGACTCTGACTCCATTAAAGGTAATGCACTAGCTTTCCTGATGAACCGTGATACGGTGATAAGTGTATTGCACATAGCTTAATGTAGTAGTTTCTAGTAATTGTAGCTAATTAGTAATGCTAAAAAATGAGGAAATACGTCAGAACTATCCCTTTTTCAGAAAAGGATTAAATGATTTTAAAGTGAATTACGTGTGGTTGCATTTGCACAGTTCGCAAGAAAAACTGGAAAGATCATTGTGACTTTGTGGATATTGAGTACCAAAAACTTATTTCTCACAGCGTATAACCAGATGAATATCACTCTATCCTAGTTTGCCAAGGATGCTTCAAATGTACCTAGCTTCACATTCATACTTCATGTCCATCGACAAACCAACTGTTGTTCTGAACCGTTTTTGCGGAAATTCTCTGAGCGAACTTTGTTCAACACGTTAAGATACTTGCAACCATTTATGGTTGCTTTTAATGAGTAGGTTCAGATTATTGCGAAGACAAAAGCATCAATTGCTGTGGTTGTATCGTGTTTCGCCACTGTGAAGGGTAGGATTCAAAAGAGACAATGAGACGTACATAACAACCCAAGTTAAATCAGCAATAAGAAAGCTCAGAGCAGGCAAGGATCACGACTATGATTTATTCATGTCAAATGTATCTGCATTGTACAAGTCTTGTGTTACACATCGGGCTAAATGGATCACTTTTTTTCTCAATTTAAATGCTTTGATTAGATTCTTCCGTTTGCAAACAACTGAATGGGAAAGTGATGAACCATGTGATTATTGCTTGATAGAAACATTTCCGTTGATGAAGCTGAAGTAAACTGTTTGACCAATACCAAAACTTGTTTGAGTTCGTGCAATAAGACCATCAACTAAATGCAATTTATTGTAAGCTGGTGTGCAATTTAAAACATCTTTCATGCAAGCAGTTTCAACATCTTTCATGCAAGCGGTTACAAGTTTTATTCGTCGCCAGAACCACAACGCCAAAATAGTTAACAGAAGCTGGCTTTGTTTTTCTCCTTCACAAACTTGTGTTTATTTTCTCACTTGTAGACTGGTATGCGTGGTTACGACTAAATGTGCGCATTTCCTGATTAGAAAAGGAACTTGCGACTGGAAGCACTCTCTTTAGCGCCTGAGCAGCCACGAGCAATCGATAGAATATATAGATACCACGTTTACGGTTGGTGGCAGATGTAATTAATCCCTGTTAAAAATTGATACAGAGCTAGCCAGTCAGGCCAATCAATGCGAACAATATTGGAAATCGCTTCTGCCTGCAACGTTTGGTTTCTGTCGTAAAATTTATTGCTGGGTGAGGGCTGGTGTTTCGAGATGACGAAAACGTTGGATCGCCCAGAAGTTTCTTCCAAAAAAATTTTCAAAACTTTTCTCGGCAAAATTAAAAAAAGGAGATGCGATGCTTCTGGTGACCGGTTTTGCAACAGTTTCGCAAATCACTAATCATTGTCAAATATCATAAAGTTTACTTACACTTGAGTTAGCAAATGTGACATCACAAGATTACGTCATAAATATTAACGATCCGTGGGTATACTAGTGACCTGATCGATCATCTCCTACCTGAAGATTCTGTATCCGCACATGGAGCCTCCCACCATGCCTGGGCCCCAGGCCACCCACCATCTAAATCCGGCGCTGGTCCTACCATCAATAAGATGTTACGATTATGGCTCAAAACGTCGTTGCCTGATTTGTGACCGAAGGTAGACAACGATATTTGCCAGGTGATTTTGTCTGCAGGTGGGCCAGCGTGCATCGTTTGCCTTTAAAAAAGTGTTCTGCAATCTCAGATCATGAATTTTGTGCCACACTTCATTAGAGCTTACAATTTAAAATCATTATTTTTTGTCTCATTTTAATGTATTTTATATCGTTCCTCGCATTAACGCCCCTTGTGTGGGCAAAATTGTTACCATGCGTTCGTACTGTGTGGACGGTTCACGACCACGATGGCGTCGACTCTCAATGCTTTTAATGAATCAGCGAGATTGGCTGATATCAGTATCTTGTCTGCTCGCACCATGTAATACTTATACAAAACCATCGCCAGAAAGTTTTCAAGAAGGGGGCTTTATGTTTGTTCAGGGGGGCTTGACATTCCGAAGTTTGATAAAAATTCCACCGATTTATAGTGGTTCAAAAGTCAATTTGGGGGGCTTGGAGTTTTTTTGGGGAGGATGCCCCAAAATCCCCGCGTACCGACGGGATTGTATTTACACAGACAAAACATTGGCATCATTGCGTAGTTTACTACAGTTTGTCACTGTGTTTCTGCAGATGTGCTAAGTAAGACACTACATCAGGTTTACGGGAGTTTTTCAGAAAATGAAACACTTTTTAAGCATCGTGTCGGTTGGTGTCATTTGCGTAATTTTTCTTGCTGGTGGTCGAAGACTTGCAGAAGATCCACATAACAGATTGGTAGGTTTTACGCCGAGACCAGATGAAGAAGAATCAATCGAAAGCTGCTTGAGAGGTCACTTGAGGTGAGTCGTTAACATAAGATATTATAAGTTATGATGGAAACTTCTGTTGAACTGAAAATGTTGGTATTATTGATCTGTGTCTGACGGTAACTGGCAGGTGATTTTCTCAGTAAAACTAGATTGTTTTGTTGAAGGCGACCGGTATAACATAGTGGATAAATTTCAAACTACAGTGTGCAAATGAATTGACGTACTTGGATTTGACCATGCTCAAAATCTTCGGACACGTCAGCCGCCGGTTCACGATATATTTGTGCTTTGAAATCGGTTGCCTTACCAACAATACAGCTCCTCAGCCGATTTTGCTAAATAGCTGTTCAAACCCTCAAAAGACTTGTCAAGTCTTCGAGTCCGTAATTTAAAAAAATTTTTGGTTTTGGGTTTGTGTTTTCGTGAGTGACGTCATAAGTGAGGTAGGTTTTTGGCCATTTTGGCTCATGTTACCTGACCTGGGGCCCAACTGCTAGACGGACGGTTTTGCTGAAGTTTTCAGTGGAAACTAGGCTAGAATCTGAGTCTTTTGAGCCTTTGGTCGACTTTCCAGCATTTCTGGTTCACAAGTTATAGCCTAAAAACGTAAAAATGGTCATTTTACTAATGATTGGTAAATTTACCAAAAATTGGTAGTTTTACCGTAATTTTTGAACCAGAAACGCTAGAAAGTCGATCAAGGGCTCAAATGACTCGTATTTTAGCCTAGTTCCCACTGCAAGCTTCAGCGAAATACTACCATCTAGCGGTTGGCGCCAACGGCGAGATGAAGTGGGCCAAAGTGACCTAAAAACCCTCCACTTATGACGTCACTCACAAAAAATCCGAAACCCCAAACCAAAAAATATTTTTTCATTGCAAACTAGAAGACTTGCCCAGTCTTTTGAGCGTTTGCACCAAAAACTTTGGTTTGCACAGCTCTCTAGCGCGTTTGGCATCGGAGTTACGCCCGCGCAAAGGCACGTGCAAAAACTGCAAACAGCCTCTTTTCCAGAGATGAGCGGACTTTCATGTTTTGCGATCCAGATCCAGTCCTGATTTTTTAAAACTCCGTCGAAGTCCAACCACAGTCCAAAAGAATTTTCGAAAATGACGTCCAGGTCCGAATGAAGTCCAAAAAATTTGAAAAATGCAGCCTTTTCACAACAAAAATTACCCGTTTTTTTTCCATTAACTCAGTGCAAATCCGGTCTTGATCCTAAATTTTTAAGAGGTTTATAGTCCGGATCCAATCCAAATTCAAGAAAATTTGCCATAGTCCGGATCCAGTCCAAACCAAGTCCAGTCCAATGCTCATCTTTGCTCTTTTCACGCGAACCACTTGAATTAATGTCGGCGGAGGAGGTGTAGCTGTAAGCACGGTTATTCGGTAGAAACGTTTAGTGGACTCCGGCCGTGTCTAAATGAATTTTTGAAATAGGAGTGGAGCCGAGGTTGATTTTTTCACGAAAAGCCGGAGTGAATTCGGAGTCATTTTTCGAATAGCTCAAAGCATTCAATTTGGAGTTTAAGCAGCAGTCGGAGTGCAAAACTTAAAAATGTTTCGGAGTCGGAGTAAGTTTAGCCAAAGCAGGAAAGAGTCGGAGTCAAAAATTTTAGACCTCATATACCACTGATAGAAATCTGACTTTTATAATGTTGCAATTAAAGAACAACATCGTACAATCATTGTCGTGAACAATGGGTACAGCTATGACGTCATTGGGGTTTACTTCAAATTTAAACCTGGTATCCTCGATCAAGCTGTTTCTAGTGGTACGTTTGGCTGCAGAAAGTTAAAAGTCAAGTTAAAAGTAAATAAAAATAAATAACAAAAACAAAGTGTTTGGTTAGGAAGTGACTAGGGATACACCTGTCCTGACGCAATTCAAATAAAAGGGTCAGTTTGTCATTCAAATAACAGGCGATGCTCCAAAAAGGCGTGCCAGTATTTTACCCTCAATCAGCATTGTAAAAAGTCATCAACGGGTATTGCTAGCATGACTGGAGTAAGTCAAAGACCATTCTCACCCAGTAAATGGAAAATGTGGGCAAAAATGAAATCACCTCAGAAAGACGGTGCATATCTCATGAGATATAGCAAACCCAACTCAAGAAAAAGTAGTAGTGATCTCCAAAAAGATTTGGAGTAATCTAAAGTAAAAATTAGTGCGTCTCTTGTGAGAAGAAGGTTGGTTTTAGCTGGCAGAAAGGCCAGAAAATCGCAATGACGGCAAGTTTGACGGAGAAAATGCGAACGAAAAGGCTTTCATGTGCATAAAGCACAAATGGAGTGCAGAAGACTGGAGGAAAGTTGTATTTTTAACGAAATCCAGTGTTTGGTGAAAGGTAAGCAATGCCATCATATCAGGAGAAATTATGGTGAAAAAATAACAAAGGGTCATCATAATCCAAAGTGTTAAACTTCCCTAAAAGGAAATGTTTTCGGGCTGTTTCAATTTTCAGGGTGTTGGATCACTTTACCCTGTTACAGGAATGATGAATGCGGAAAATTAAAGCAAGGTGGTGAGACAAAAAGTGGTTAAAGAATTGGAGTTTATAGTTGGAGGCAGTAGCGTAAATAAAGATTTGAGCCAGGGTGAAAAAACTTAGCTGAAGGGGGCCTGCTAGCCAACACTCAGAAAAGGAGTTGAGAAAGATAGTGAATCCGGATGTGGATGTCCATACTAAAACCCAATATCACAGGAAAACACTCCGAAGAACGCAAAAAAGCAACAACCTACTGAAAACCAAAAGAATACCAAATACCGAAATATATAGGCTGTCCTGTGTGCGTCCGATTTTTACATATAGCTTTCCAGGGTAGGCGGTTCGTACTCCTGCCCCTCCACCAGTTACGCCACTGGCTGGAAGGGGTATTTTAAACACGATTTGGCTCGCTGTCATTCTGAACAAAAGTGAAGGAGTTTTTAGAGCAGTTAGGTATCAAAGCTATTGATTGGCCAGGGAACTCACCCGACTTGAAAGCCATCGAACATTCGTGGAGAATTATAAAAACAAAGCGACTGAGGAGAAATTGCACCACGTTAACCAAGCTCATTGGGGTTATTATTCCCGTGTGGTTCTGTGATGAAGAGTTGCGCATGACTGCCAAAAACTTGTGGAATCGATACCAAAACGTGTTGAACAGTTAATAAAAAACAAAGGTAATCATATCGCTTCTCAAAAACAACGTCAGTTTTATTCAAACCGCAATAAAGCAACAAAGAACAATTTATGCCTGTTTTTTTTCTAGAGAGTCAATTAATTTGCACAATACTGTACTTCCTTGACACCACGTACATGATTAAATTTCTAAAAGTGTTAAAATGCAATATCTGGAGCAGGTGAAGTAAAATGAAACTAAGCAAATGAAACTGAATGATCTGATTGATGGCCTGTATGACAGTTAAGCAGATCCTTATAAAATTTGATTTTTTCAAAACATTAATGAGTGTTATTGGTTCTTCGGAAAATTTCACGAAAGCTATTGATAAAATTAGACCATGACCACGCTCATGTTAAGAAAAACTGAGGTTGGTGAAGAAATCCTTACAGTGGAGCTTCATCGGGGAAAAGTTTTTCTTTTTACCTTTGCTGCCCTTTCCAGGGACAGATTTAGGCAGCGCGGGGCCCTAGGCCATCTTAGTTTTGGGGGCCCCACGCAGGTGTGACCTATTTGGCCGTTTGTCTGAAAATCGTGAAAGTGTGCTCCTCGTATGTGTAGTGCTCCTCAAAAATCTATCTTTTATTGTGCCGGCTTTGATTCTACGATTGCCTAAATCAGGGGTCTCCAAAATCCGGCCCGCAAATAGATTTTGTCAATAATGAAAAAATAATATATTTACGAATAATTTCTTGATTTGGCAAAATGTAACATATCCCGAAACAATCATATTACATAAGATGCTCTGGACTGTTGTGCAATAGCTTATGTGGCCGTCGGACAAAATGTTTGGAGCTCCTGACATAGAGCTTCAACAAGCAATCTCAGTTTGCGGGAAATCTAGTTAAAAACAACCAAACATAGAATCCAGTGCTGATAATATTGCTTTTCATCGGTGTTTTGTAGTATCTGGCGGTCTTGCGTTGTTGCGAGCTTTTTGTCAGTGAAACATTGTACCTACATAAGTACCGTTTTTTCTCTTTTTTATTCTTTTTTTGTAACCACTTTCATACAGACGGCCTGTATCTCTCTCACGCCCAGATGCACAATATTGTCGTGTTATTACTGTACTGATAAAAGTCTAGAGTAGAAATCTGCATTTCCGCTCGTTTCAAGGTAAATTGTGAAGTTATGCCTCTGCGCAGTTTCGCAAATTTGTAGTTAATATTAAGTCGCCATAGGACAGAGTTGCGCGGGCCCCCAAAAGCGCGGGGTCCTTGGCCATGGCCTATTTGGTCTATGCGTAAATCCGTCACTGGCCCTTTCCATTTGTCTACTCCACAGCCACAGTAGATACGGATATTTACTGGTTTTGCTATAAGAACGACAATTACGATGCTGCTTTTATCTGCGGCAAACAAATTAAATGGCTCATTGAAACTACAATCTTGCAGTTTGATTGTGGTGCAGGATAAAACGTTTAGTTCCCAATTGAAAATTTGTTTCGAGTGTTGCTTTCCTTTTACATAGGTTTTGTTTTCATTTCAGTGAACCTGGTAATGAAGTGATATGCCGAAAGTTGATGAACACTGTACGCGAAATGAATGACGCCAACTCACGACGTCATCACGCACGTAAGCCTTATGTGGTTGTAATAAATAATGAATTTTGCAGGAGTCTACAAAATCGACACTTAGCATTGTGAGGAGTGATAAATATAGTATGTGACAGCAAGCCTTACCAGCGCATCAGCAAATACTTTTAAATATCTGACCGCAGCAAAAGCTTTAATCATTAGACCCACCAGCTCTCCGAGAATGTCATGATGTCGTGGCCAGAGAAATCAGTGCAAGTTGATTTGCGTTTTGTCTAAAAATTATGGCGATCCGTATACGAAACTGTGAAATTCGCATTGAACAAGTCGATGTTTAGTTTTGTTTCGCTATCCCATCATGTGTTTTATGATAACCACGTTTTTGTGTGTCTGCGCCTTCTAACAACCTTCAGTTTAAAATTGCATAGTGGTAGCGCGAAAGACTAATTACAATGCTGATCGAGTCTAATAATTTTAATAAAGTTCATGTTTCATCAGTAAAGTTATCCTTAAAATGACTACAAAGTACGTTTGTGCTGTGTTGTGTTACCAACCCTGCTAAATATTCACTGCATCTTGTAACTTTTGGAACTTGTTGGAATTTTCGTTACCCAAAAGCCCCCTACGCTATCGGTGGGCCTCCTTCAGCTACGTTTACTATCTTGGCTGAAACCTCTAGTTACACCACAGGTCCACCACTTAATTTTCCTGAATAATTTTTTACTAGACCAGTGTTTTCCAAATGGTATGCCGGTTAGAGGATATTTCGGGCTGCCACGAGCCAATCCTAGGGGCCATTTACAATACTCCGGGCTGCCATGAGCTAATACGTTTTTCTATATATCATTAAAAATACATTTGCAAAATGTCACCAAACATTACAACAAATTGCTATGGGTTCGCCACTGGTTGCCACAAATTATATTTCTCTTCTGTAGGTGACGTAAGCCTGAAAAGGTTGGAAACACTCTTCTATACTAAAAATGCGTACAATCAACATGGATTCAGCAACGTTACCTACACAACTGCCTTACCAAGGCAGATGCCGACAACTAAGTTACCCACAATACATTCGTAATGGTTAGCTTAGATAACAGGAATCTATGTGTGGTGGGAAGATCAATTTCTTTGACGTATTAAATAAATTTGAATGTTGAAAGGGGATATGTGTGAAATCAGTTATTGATGATATCAATTGAATCAGTTCAAGTGTCTCTATATGCCGCAACAAAGGTTAGTCAAATTTTGGGATCCCCTATTTTGCCCGACCACCTCCCCGACCGGGGGGTACGGGGAGCCCTTTCTCCGGCTCTTAATTTCGTATATATTTGATATACGTTTAGACTAGATTTGATGTATCAGTTGTAAGAAGAGTTGGCTACTTTGTGTTAGACTTCATCGTTTGACTGAGTTCCGTGGTGCAAAGTTATTTTGCAAAAACGAACAAGCTAGTTTGATAAATGAGCACAGAATAGGAAATTTGACAGAAAAATAAGCCCAAACTGTGTTTAGTAGGAAAATTCAACAAAACGAAAAACCAGTAGATAAATTAAATACAAAAGCAGGAAGGAAAATCTGGTGTCCAGCGAAATTTCTGACTTGCAAAATTTCTGACTTTACGCCATGTGCGCATGCACAGAGTGATATTCAACATATCAAATACGCTGAGAAAACTGATTATTAGGGCTCAGGGTTTAGTGTTTAGGTAAGTGTGTCGGGTTCAGATTTGGGTTAGGGTTAGAGAAATCAAAATAAAGAGGGCTAATCTCAGTCCAATATTTTTCAGTGGTTACAGTTATTCCCGTAGTAGTTCAGTGGTTACAGTTATTATACTTGCTGCGGGGTGGGTGCGGGTTGTACTAGGTGCGGGTGCGGGGCGGGCGCGGGTTGAGAAATTCTTTGTGCGAGTAACTGAGTGTTGAGCCAAAGCACGTGAACTTAATCAGCTCAAAAATCGCAAAACACGTGGATGCACAGCACTAGAGTTGTTTGCCAGCATTGTGCTTAGGACAGTAGGCCTGCAGCTATTATTGCATTATGATGTAACAAACCATTGTTGCGAAACATTAGCTCAAACTCTTGCTATGTGGTGGGCAAGTGACAGTGGTGCCGCTCCTGGTGTTTTTCCACTAGATGTAGTGTTTTTTCATTTCACCCAGTGTTCTAGTGTTTTTTAAAGCTATCTAGTGTTTTTTTATGAGTGAGCTGAATGTAAGTAATTGCACAGTTTTGTGTAACTGCAACTGTAATTGAGACGTTTTGATTTAGAGCAATTGTAATTTGATGAAAATTCTACCTAATTAAATCTGAATCAGTGGCGGATCCAGACTAGGCGTTTGGGGGGGCAGTCAAATAAGGGGGCACTAAAAAAGCTTTCGCTTGTTTAAAATACCCCCAGCTTCTCTGCGACAATAGTGGGTGTGCAGGTGGTGCAAGCGCACCCCCAAAGTTTTGATTTGTTGAAAATCTGGGAAAACTCCCTGAAAATCTGGACAAAAAATGGCGCCCAACGTTGCTTGCCTTCCAAAAATGGTGCCAACGTTTGTAGAAACACAGATGAATACCTTTTTTGGAGGTCACACCGAAACAAGCTCTTCATGATCTTTATGGGAGAAAATTTGTCGACAAAAGTCGCACAACAACTTTTCGGGCAAGTTTGGCGAAATTCGGGCAAAAATCCACTGCACCCCCAAATATTTGCTTCCTCCTATACCTATGCTACACATTACAGTTGACGTTGGGTGTCCATTGAAAGCAGGGTACCTACACATTACAGATGCTGTTTGGGGCCTTTTGAAAGTTGAGTGCTTACCAGGCCCGTCGCCAGGATTTAGCAGCAAGGGGGTCAAAGACCAAAAAGAGGGGCCAAAAACTAGAAGGGGGGGCCACATTTTTAAAATACAGTATTGGATGTATGCAGCAACCGGGTGGCCAAACGTGAAATGGAGGGAACCGATTTCAAATGGGGGGGCCGGGCACCACTGGCCCCCCCTCGCTGGCGACGACCCTGGTGCTTACACATTATAGTTGCTGTTGGAGACCCTTTTGAAAGTGAGTACCTAAACATTACAATGATTGATGGAGTCCCTTTGAAAGCAGAATAGTTACTTATGATCAGCTTCGGAGTATATTATATGACGTGATTAGTTTTTCACCAAAACTGAGGAAAATGTGCGTTAGAAACACCTCGAAACGAGGGGTCCGAGGCAAGTGTCTCGCTCACCTCCCCTTAAACCAGCTATGTCCAACCCGCTGCACGCATGCGGCCCAGTCGAAGGCTTTGTGTGGCCCAGGTTAGGTTTCTGCTGTAGTAAAACTATCCTACATATTGACAAGCTGTCCTTAATTTGATGATCTTGAGTGTGGCGTTTTAGTGCCACTTTAACACGCCTGTTACCAATGCAGTTAGGATTCGACCGCTTTCAGTAGGCCTACTTTAGCTTACGCTAAATTTTGTTTGCTAAGATATAAGTAAGCCATTAATGTGTGGCCCTTATTAATATGCCTATCAATGTGCTGCCCTGGTTAAGATAGTGATAAAATTTTTGGCTCAGTAAGCAATTTCAGTTGGACATAGCTGCCTTAAACACACCACTGTCTCCTCCAAACACCTGAATTTTTGAGAAAACCGTCAGGATTGGGCGAACTTGTTCAATAGATGAGCTATTTCCAGAAATCCAAAAACACCAGCGAGCCGCAAGATCAGTTTGTAAGGTCAATATAAACACGGTAAAGAATGTTTTCATTTATTGTAGGTCATAAAATAACTTACAGTAAATGAAACACAACAAACGCTTTAGTTATCAATACTAGGTTTTGTTTAATTTGCTTGTCTTCGAAAATCTGGAAGATACAAGTTGTGCGAAATATTTCTCTCAATTATTCACTTGTTAGGGTGGCACCCCCCAAATAAAGCTCCAAACCTCCGTAAAATATGAAACACTATAAATCAGTGGAGTTTTTGTAAAATTTTGGAATGTCCAGCCCTCCTGTACAAGCGTAAAGCTCCCTATTGAAAATTTTCTGGCGACCGTTCTTCCAATGTGCCTCTTTGTAAAGTTAATGTTGGTCAGAAACTTGCGAGCCTGACTTGAGCTTTATGTTCACTGTTTTTGTTATCAAGNCACATGGAATCCTTGGTAAGTAAGCTTACGACATCCTTTTCTGCTGTATATGTCAATCAAACAAGCATGAACGTGAAATTAAGCAAAAAACTGGGGGGGCCAAGCAGGGGTCAGCCAAAAATTTATGGGGCCATGGCCCACCCAGGGCCCCCTTAAAACCGCCTCTGGTCATTAGCAGACGCCGTGTTGTTGATTAAAGATCTTTGTTTTTCCAGGCGACTCCGAAAGCCTGATTTACAAGTACCACTACGGTAAGACGCTTTCTTCAGTTCATGTTGCATACCAATTAACTAATTTAAATATTATTCTATTTGAAAACGCCTTGAAGCTTTTTTTCCATTCTCGTCAAAAAACAGATAAGATCGCGTGCAGGATGAAGGTGTTTTCGGGGTAAACTATTTGTCAGAAATGTTATTTCAAGTCAGAAAGGTAGATATTTTTTGAAGAGCTATCACTCAACTGTACGCATGCAATTTCTAACAATGTAGTTTGGTCACGAACTACTCAGTAGGCCGACTCAATAGCAGTGCACCTTAACTGAGACGATTGTGTTCAGCAATCCTTTTGAACTGGGATACGTTATGGGGTTTTCGAGCAAAGGCCAAATCACTTTAAATAGGTCAATCACTTTTGTAAAAAAACGCCATGCCTCCTTCTGCTTGTCCATTTTAATATTATCAGTGATTAGGACTGCATGTGCTTAGTTCATCCACATATCGGCTAACTCTTTAATAATAAGATTCGCAACACAAAAATACTCTCTTTTCAGTTTTCAACTTCGTGTCACATTGCGAAAACCTTGAACCGTGTTGCTTTACTAGAGAAGAAACGTAAATAAAAACACAAATTCTGAAAAATAACGGCACATATTAATCGCCAGTGTAGAGACAAAATTTTTACAAAAGATTATAGCAATCGCAGAAAAACTTGAAACTGCAAAAGAAAGTCTAAAATGGCTTGGTTTGCTTTGCATTTAGTCATCGGCTTGATTTGCATTGTATTTAGACATCAGCTTGGTTTTCTTTGTATTTAGTCAATTTGCAGGAGCCCGTGTGTAGAAGATCATCAGTATTTTGTCTTGTCGCAGTCTGTGTTGTTCCTTTCAGATTTCAATGCAATGCTTCTCGACCTGTCCGGAGTTCACTACAGCGAAGAAGACAATCCCAACACCCAGGAAAAAGTAATGACTAATTTGGCCTCATGTGCAAGCTACTCTACCTGGGTTCGACAAGAATGGCAAAACTTCTACGAACGCC
>JGI24159J19872_10002198_pt1 | contig 22903 bp, 11 predicted proteins | sample Ectturendosymbi4_FD_19872 | JGI IMG/M metagenome (IMG submission 19872) | reverse complement strand
AGTTGAGGGTGGAGGCTCCCATTGAGATTATTCGAACGTGGACATGAAGTGGATTTTCTGCTTTTTATACATTACGGTTTTTGTGTTTGTCAGAAAATATGTCGCAACGTAAACGCTTAATGCTCGACAAACCTGGGTATCTAACTATGAAGCAGTTTTTCTCTAATAAATCAAAAACACCTGTGTCGTATTAAAATCAAGCATATTCTATGAGATGTTATCCTGAACGATCCAATCCAGTGGTTCTTAACCTTTTTTCTACCACGTGTCCCTTAAGTAATTGACCTGTGTTTCAAGACCCCTGGCTTTAAAAAGCTGTAAAACCAACTGTGTTTATTAGTATATGTATTGATCAAATTTTCCACGTTGTAGGTAACGTAAGGGTACGAGCCCTCCCTGGAAATTTTTTGACCCCCCGTGGAGGGCGCTCCCCCCGTTAAAGAACCTCTGGTCTAATCAAATGTGGTTCTCAATGGCAGAGCGAGTGTTGAAAGGGGGTGGGATGTGCAAATTCGACAAAAGACAGTCAAATGAACGTTTTTGGATGGGAGCGTCTTTCGCAGAACGAGATTGAAACTGAAAAATGAGTTTTGGAGAATCTGCACTGCTGATGATAAATTAGGAAACTGCAGTAATTTTTGCATATTCAGATAAAATAGTTTTGGTGGTCTCTTTAAATTTGTAGCGGTCACCAAAGCGACACTTGATAGAGACCTGCTTCTAACGCATGCTTGAATGCGAAAAATCCGATTGCTGGCGCTAGCGGCCAACCACCGACACTAGTTTGTTTCCCAAGCTGTTAAAACTCCTCACAAAACCATGTACTTTGCACCCGCGACAACCGGAAACGCTGGCAGCTGCAAGTGCTTAATTCTTCGTTTAGCTTCGCGGCTCGTGGCCGTTTCTCATCGGCTTCGCTTTTTGCTCCAGTGCACGTCTGCGCGCCTTTCATCAAGTGACGTTTGTCAAAAGTTGATCGGTCGGTGACTTAACACCATTTTCTCCCACGACCGAATGAAGAGTAAATGCATCTGTCTCGTTTGCAGCTTGAACGGCGTCTTCGCAGGAAGGCTGCACGCCCATGTTGTAAGGCAAACTGCGTTGGTGAAGCGAAGTGAAAGCAAAGAGACCGGTGCAGGAAAGGTAAGTGTGTGAAATTTATAACTTTCGATTTCATGTTTGCGAAGGTTGTCGTGCCATAATCTTATGATTTGTCGTGAACGTGCAAGTTATTTGCTTGTTTCGTTTCATTTTCTCGTAGGTTTTCACATTGGATTGTAAGTTGACATTTGACAATTTTCCGATATAATAGAAACGCGCTTAGTGTGTTCGTCAGGAAAAAATTAAACGCGCTTTTGCCTTCGCTCATGTCAAAGAAGTTGAAATCGCAGCACACTGGCTGTTTTGCGCTTCGGAGTGCAAAGTAAAAACCTCATTTTTTAGCATACAGCGGATATTTCTACAGAGCAGCGGGCGATAGACGGGACTTCTGTGGGTGTGAACTACTCTGGTAGATTGTAGTCAATTTTGCACCACCGACGCAATTTAAAGTTGATCTGCAAGGTGTGTAAACGACAGGAAGGAGTAAGAGTTGCGGCGACAAGGAATGGTACAGACGAACTGCAAAAAGGTTTTTACAGCCGGAAGAAAGGATAATCCTCTTGTTCTTCATTTTAGTTTTGGTGAAAATTTTGTAGGAAACCAGACACTCCAATAGGACAGTAACCGTGTAAGGGTGCGAAAATCATTTTCTTGTACAGTGTCGTGTGGGCTGCGAAACAAGCTGGGAATCTCTGCTTTAGATGCATGTCGCGAGGTAGAAGCAGATTGTTGGTATTTAACTCGTGCTTGTAGCTTTGAAGGTGTTTGTTTCTTAATTCAAAATTTACCGTTAAATCCATATATTTTGCTTGTTGACATACCGATCCTGGACACGGCCGCAACCAAACCTCAACGAGTAAGACGTATTCCCACACGCCTGCATAGACAGATTCTAACAAGCTACATTGTTTTATACTGTCTGAAAGGAAGCCTGCATCAACGTAGTTAGATTGAGCTATTCACTCAGGCTCTCAGTAACAGTGGATTTTTCAAACTTGTGGAGGCATTGCTACAGCTTCACTCATGCTTATTTTCACACAGTACAAAACTGCGTGGCTTACCTCTATCAGCAGTCACTGTTTTGCTGCATTACCTGCCAAAGATGTCTGCGTTCAACAGTCACATGCGGCAAAACACCTACCATAACTTGAAGTGGACATTTGAAGATTTGTTGCCATGTTGTTACGCAATAAAGACCAAGAAGTACCCGGTTGCAAGTTTCACATCTTGTCTCTGCAGGCAAAGGAGCGGACATGAGTGAACGGCAAGCTGATCACTACATGACACCAGAACAGTAAACCTGGCTTTTGTGCAGTATGAGTGTCATACCGACAAATAAACTGTTATTGCAAGAATTAAATCAATTTCGGACAGAAAGCAAAAAAACAAAGGTTGGCAAAAGTGGATGAAATTCTGAAGAAACAAGTCGAAAATACAGGCGACAAGCCTTGTTGCACAAACACAAAGTCTTCACGCTGAACCTTTTTCCAAAATCGTTCAGAGCTCTTTCTGATGCTCTTCAAATTGAGACGAGTATCAGCTTCCATCCCAGTGACGTAACAAGGTTAGATGGCGCCCGGGCAAGAAGCGAGTTTGGCGCCCCCATGTTCGAAGCTGAGGTCTTTCGGAAGCAGATGTACTGTATTGAAGAAAGTATTTGTGACTATAGTGGAGACTTTTCGGCGGCCCCCGCAGTGATTCGGCGTCCGGGAAATTGTGCCCCCCTTTCCCCCTCTCGTTACGCCCCTGTTCCATCCATCGAATTTTGACCCTCAAGTCCTGAGCCTCGATCTCAAAAATTCAGGTCTCGGCCTCATCTTAACTTTTTGACCAAGTTTCGGCCTCGGAGTTTGAAGGTCTTGACCAGGGTCTCTAAACAGTTATTTTGCCACATAAGCTATTGCACAACAGATCGACGGCCGGACATATTTTGTAACGTGATTGTTTCGGGATAGGTTACATTCTGCGAAATCAACAACTTTTTCGTAAATATAATATTTTTTCATTGTTCGAAAAATCGCTTTGAGGGCCAGATTTGGACCGTAGTTTGGAGACTCCTGGTCAAGACTCTAGACCAGTGATTCCCAGCGGGTGGATCACGGAGGAATGGCTGTGGGGTCGCGAACAACAGTCTCAGTATTTTGCTAAAGGTTCGACTTTTTAGAACTGCGCATACCAACATTATGTGTTGTATCAGCAAAACCGAAGCACAGATATAGATTCTTGTGAAGTTCACATTATCTCCATTGTAATTTCTATCCGGTGTCTACAATACAGTTTCGATCGATTTCATCGTAGAAATACGCTGCCACTAGAAAAAGTAAGCGCTACCCATTGCTGCTGAGATTGAGCAGGCCTTGTAAACATCTGTCCTGCTGTGAATACTTAACAGCTGAAATTCCAACAAAACACAACTGATATTCTTGTCGTTACAGTTCCGCATTACATTCATCTGTGCCCCTCGCTGGCCGGGCACGAGTACATCGTCGCCGTCCAGGCGGGATTCTGACTTAGAGGCGTTCAGTCACAATCAGTCAGACGGTGGCTTCGCACAAAGCCAGGCACATGAACCAAATGTCTGAATCTGGGGTTCCTCTTATACTGAGCAAAGTTACTGTCGGAACAGCTCTTCATCAGTAGGGTAAAACTTACCGTGTCTCATGACGTAACACCCGATATGGCAACCTTCGACTTAATACGACAAATTTAAGGATGCAAGTCAAAATAAGGACATTTCTTATAAAGGACTAAATTTTTTCTAAGACACAGACCTTCAAAGTAAGAACAAATCTCAGAAACAGAATTGTATGCCAGCCTTATATTCCAAGCCCGTGATTTCAGGACGAAGTAGCAAGTAGTTGACAGATGGCGGATCTTAACAACAGGCCTAAAAAGTGATAGTGATGTGCGTAAGAGTTCAAAATAACTTTCTAACGTAGGTATTTTACAGTTGTAATACGCTTCAAACAAACTGCTGTATCATAAAGAAGATAGCGCTCGCGCATTGCCTGCAATCGAGACGCGACATACAAGCGTGTATTAACTTTCTGAATGAAGATTATGTTATTCATGTCAGAGTGTGTTTCACCATCGAAATGAATGTTATGTTAGATCAAGGCAGTAGGGCCAAGTGCTTATGTCATAATTTCGAATGGATTGCCAGATCAAAAACGGTTGGGAACCACTGGTCTATACCTCTATACAACGTCGCTGGTTAACACCGTATGTTCTTGTCTTATATGCCGCTAGATGGCATTACTCATTCAGGATTTTTAACGGTTTTAAGTTTTAGTTCCTTGAGAGTGGCTTGAGCTTACGAGGCGCTATGAAGTTGCAATAAACTTCAAGTGTCTTGGTAAAAAATCATTAGTTTCGGAATGCGCCGCTGCATTCCCTAAAATATAGTTTATGCACATTACGCGGAAAACATACCTTTTTCTAAAGCAGCAACAACTCGTTTTAGTAAATATTCCGTGACAAAGTTGCTGCTGCAATATGGTGTCACAAAGCACTCTCTTAGTTCCAGTGGTCAACAGCAGAATACGTTTGCAAATATAGATAGTGTATTCGCTCTGTTCGATGATAGCTTAGATTTTTAGTTCGATTATGAAAGCATAATAATCTGTTAGTTCGGTTATAACAGCGTAATAGTCGTGGTGTATGCCAGTGGTTCCCAAACTTTTTTGTCTGTGGAACACTACAAGGTTATCTTAAGTGGACAAGGAACCCCGTCAGAACTTCCAAGTAACCATAAACTCTTTTTTTCACCCAAATTGCCGTTATTAAGGTTTCGTACTGTAAACGAAATTATGCACAATAAAAGTAACCATAAAGCATAAACAATTCAACAACAAGTACGTCTTAGTGAGAGCAATGTAGGCCTATTTGTTTTCTGGACTGCAACAATTCTGAAAAGTTCGGCGTAGTGGCTGATAGTTCAATTCTTAAATTTTATGTAGCGTCCAATCTGGCGCAATACTTGGTCTTCGTTTGCATATATCGGGAAAAACCTGATTCACATAAGTATTGTGACGATACTGCGCATCACCAATGAGCAAAACGGGGAAAAAGGAAAGCTAGATCAAACGATATAGCGGCTGCCACGCGCCCAAAGGGTTCAAAGGACATATCAGCAGTTTTTGCGTACAACTGGAAAGTATAGCTGGTGGAAACCTTCATATTTGTCTATGGAACCGTAGGGTTCCGCGCAACCCACTTTGGGAAACTCTGGTGTATGCTATGATCAAAAATCCGCCTTTTTAATGCATTTCAAATTGTGGAAGTATTGTAGTTTTTCATCATTTCAGCTATAAGTTCTTACAATTGCAGGATTGAAAATGCGTACTTGGCGCGAAATCGACCTCCTATAGCAAAAATGCTTCGCAAGCGGATTCGACTGTTCTCGTTTTATCTTTGTTGTGGTTCTTCGAAACTTGGATATTGATAAGTGCAGTCTGAATCCTTAATGAATTATGAAGGCGCAGCATGGCAGGCGGATTCCTCGAATACCCTACTTCGCTTAAGACAAAGTTCGTGCTCCATGCGTAGACGAAGATATTACCTCAGCCCCATGGCTCACTAGTGAGGAAGCAGTGAACTGAACACTGGAATCGTTCATTGTTGTTATTGTGTCGCCTGCAATTTCCGCAGTGAACGCAAAGCCGCACTTTTAGGGTTCGCCGATGGCGATCTGTGGCTTTTTGTGCGATGGTGGAAAGTTGTTCAGCTGTTTTTGCTGAGATGCCATGTCGTGGAAAAATCGCTCCAATTACAGTATCACTGGGTGATAACCGTGCGCCGAGGCAGTGCATTGCCAGAAGAATTTTTGAAAGTCCTCGTGAGATATGGATGCGCACGTGCTGCTGTATTTTGATTAACTCAAAAATAGCCTGCCTGGACTTGGCGCTGACGCGTACGCTTGTGCGCAGTGTGTGCCTGAAAACTTCTGTGAATATCACCTTTATCTTCATTATCTTTGCGTCACTTATATCATGGAAAGTAGTTCTGCTACTGCTAGTGATCATCCAAATTGAAAACTTATTTTTACGTTAAACAACTAATAAGTTTCCTGCAAAGCTCCTGCTTTGTTTATAGGTATCGGATACAGGCCACTTGGGTGATAAAAAAGTACCCTTGTTGTGAAAGACTTGTCTGTCTCGGGTCGAACTGTGTATCTGTCGGGTCCAGGCCCGCAACCGTGATTTTCCTCCTACGAAATTTTCAAACACATGTTTAGTTGTTAGGTATAACAAGTTACAATCGTTTTACCCCACCCCAAAAAAAAATCAGCTGGGTGCGGCCCTGGTCAGGTCTGCATTCAACCTGTCAGCGAACGCGATGAAATATTAATTTTAAGCTAACCCGCATCAATCACCAGTAACCTTGCAAAGTCGTGCATCAGCGTCAGTAACGGATTCAAAATCCTATCGTTCGGTGGTCGAATTTCACAGCCTAATGGGTAAACGTCTGACCTTACTCTTGCGTCAAGCAACAAACTGAACACTAGCAAGTTTATCTGATGTGTGATGTGCGGCTGCATGTTGGTCAGCACGAGCGTAAGACGTGCAAGAGGCTACTTCCTGCAAATAGTAGTTGCGATTCTGGAAACGTGGTTTCTCATGTGGTCGCTGATATAGCACCCCGTGAGTGTTGGTCATAGCGGTCGAGAACACTCTCTCAGTTGGGAGTGTGAAAGCAGGAAGATAAGCCGGGAGTTATCTTCGCGGGTCTTTAACTCTGTCCTAAAGGATAGTGCAGAGCAAGGCCACTGTCAGTGCATTGGTTGAAANCTCNAGTGCAAGCATTAGAAAATATTGCAAATCGTACATAATTTTTCAAACTAGTACTGATTTGATAATATCTGCGTGCATTCATTTGTGACGTGGGTAGGAGTTAGCTGTTGTGCTTACAAATTTGAGAATAGCAATACGTGTTTTATGACATACGGAATGAAACGACTACCAGAGTTTGGCACGAACCTTACTGCGGTAAGTATTGGTTTGCAACGTGTTTTTGTTCATGTAAATGTTCTTTCCGCTACTGATTTTGACCTGCAGAAGTTGCCACGTGGTTTGACTGTTTCATGAAAATTAAGGTTTTTCTTTCGGTGATCGTTTTACCATTTTTGCAGACGTTTACTTAGCGCACTTGTTCAAGTGGGCTTCCACAGGCCTTGACATGTGTGATAGAATCTGTGCAGTTTTTGCTTCGTTTCTTATCCGCTCTTGCACACCGACTAAACCTCGGTGCCATCTCAAAAAAGAACGTGCATTTTATGCGAAAAATTTCAGGTGATTTGCTTCGCCAACTCGCGCTCAACGAAAAACTCGGCCACGCTTGATGTTCGATGCCTGTACTCAGCACTAAATCTAAATTACGTCAGCAAATCGGAACGTGGTCAGTCACGCAAATAGCTTGGGGGCTTTCAGCACGTTCTGTAACGCCGTGGTGTCGAAGCAAGTTTTGCTGTCGTGTTTGGCCAGCACAAGTGTGATTGTAAGTCGGTTACTAGATTCGGCTATAGGCTCCAATTTGGAGGTGTTAAACCTAGGACCAGGAAGTTGTTCCGCACTGGAGAAGGCTCCTCGTCGTTGGTTTGTTTGCCTCTGTCTCAGTACTTCCGTGACTATCCGGCTGTGTCACAGGTATTTACCGATGGCACCATTTGCTGTGGGTTGACGCATTAGTCAATCATTTTTTACTTTTCTACTTCACTGAGACCGTGTTGATAAGCCAAAGGTCAGGGCGAGTGCTATTGTTCAGTCTTGCGTGCTATTGAGTGACATTGGTGTGAGCTTGCGGCGAAAGTGAGGTGGTCATAGCACGTGTGTTAAAGTCCTACAGATAAGGTACTTCGGCAAGGGGTTTAAAGCGTACCTAGTGTTTTTTAGAACTGTGTTCTTAACATAACCCCATGGAAAGCTGTAAAGAGAAGCATGTGCTGATTGTTGCATTTGATTGCGCAGGTGTTTCACATTCACATGTATGTTTCTGTATTCAAGCAAGACAGCAAACAAACGTGATGATAAGTCACGCTTCCATATGCTTTCAAGTCAGGTTTCGTTTGCCTTCAATTCCTCAAAGGTCAAGAACTCTGGTCCTATCGATGCCCTATTATATTCCCTGTCTCATGCAGGCTGAGCAAGTTGTATGACAGTCGGTATGTGAAAGTCTATGTAACAGGGAGCAGCGCACGGTGCGTAAAGAAATTCAAAAACTGCTCGTTGCCTTCGTGAAGTTTTGCAGTAGCTACTGTGAGACTCCGCCTACTTGAAGATTTCGTTTAAGACTTTACGCTAAGCCAAGTGTTTCTCAATCCTTTCCATCTCGCGGACCCCTAAGTCGTATATTTATTTTTTACGGAACCCCGAATACTCTAAACAATGAATAAAACAATATACAGGCTACCCATGAACGAAATATACACTTCTTTTATTCACTTCACGTCAATGCACGTGCAAAAGTTTTAGCAGAAAATTACGTGGACAGTGTGGACCAGTACATCATAAAGGTAGTACTGGAATTGCCTAGGCCTAAAGGTGGATGTCAGACTACAGTTGTGGTGCGATTAAGCATAATAGCGGCCCAAATGCGCATATAAAAAGTGACGGATTTTGGTTTACAGACCCCATAAAACACATTCATGGACTCTTGCAGGGTTCACGGACCCCAGGTTAAGAACCCTCGCTTTAAGCGATTGCAAGCTGAAATGTTTTAAAAAATGTTTGTGGAAATGCGTGTCTTTGTCAGTGCATCGTTCGATGTACTGAAAATTTTCTGATTACCTGCAGCTTTGCAAGTCAGACATTCATGATGATTTTTTTTATACAATCTATAAACAAATCGTACTTATTCAAGTTATCTTTCCCAACAACAGGTGGTGTTGTGTAGAAAGCAGATTTGCGTGATCAAAAAAATCTGAGTCAAGTCGTTTTGCGAAAGCAGATAACATTGCGAGAATTTTAGAACAAGAGGTTGTTCCAGCTTGTGTGAAGACATTAGAAGCGTCAAGAAGTCCTATGATTTTGTTAGATATACGGTTAGGTTCTAGTTCTTGTCGGCTTATACGTGTTACACTCAAGTAACTAGTGCACTTTGTCGAGTGTCAGGTGTTTTACTAAAGTTTTTGGAACCCAGGGTTACCTTTCGACCGAATCTCCCTTATAAGATGAACGTAACTTGGGTGATTTGGAAGCAATACGTAGCCGCAAATCTGACCTCAAGGCTAGGCAGAAAAAGTTGGCTTTTAATTCGAAGACTAGATGTTTGTGAAAACTTACGAGTTGGTAAAATCTAGACTTGGGTAATAACTTCAAGGGTTGCCTGTTGTAATAACCTTAAGAGGTAACCAATTGAGTATATGCTATAACAGCATGCCACATTGCCATATAAAGGTAAATGATTCCCGTTTGTTGAGTGTGCAGTTTTAGTTTGTTTTCAACGAATCCGTACTTTTTTCGACGTGTTTGTTGCGCATGTTTTTTTCATTGTTAAAACTGTTGATTAACAATCACTGAATTATTGACGTTACAGGTAGGCACTGCGACTCGTGTCCCATTGGCTCACTCCCTGCCACTCAAACTTGTTTATGTACCGGGGTGCCCTGCTAAACCCGTAATGCTTCTTTTGTATGAGAACATACGTATGCATGCTTGTTGGAACGCGTTGCAGTTGTGTTTGCAATCGAAAAAAACTGAATGTTGTTGAGAACACTGTTCATTTAAAACCTTAAATGAACCAGACGCCAATCATTTTATTCTTGATTTGAGACTGACCATGCGAAATGTCCGGATGTCCTCGGTAGTTGTCCTTGCACTTATGGTCCCTGATTCGTGTACTGCCTTCAGCGTATGGTAATCAGGTTAGATAGTGAAAGTTCAGTGATCCAGTAAGTAGGCTTTGCGTGGTAGACGAGTGTTGTTTGCTGATGGCTTATATTTGTTTGACTTTCTTGAAGCAAGTGAAAGTTGTTTCTCCACCGATAATTTTATCGTGCTTGCGGTGCTCTTGACCATTGATGTTGCTGGCAGCATGCTGAGTGTTTGCTTTTTCAAGATAATAAATACTGCTGAGCTATTTCTTTTTGTTTCAATTATTGTGCCAATAGCGTGGCTGGTTTGTTAGTTTATTGGGTATGCTTATAAAAATTGTTAGAAAGCGATTGAATTTCACCGGTAAGTAGAATCTNATCTTGTAGTCAATCTTTGGAAACTTCTCCGGCTGGTTCTATGCGAACGAACATAAGACACCATCAATTTTAGTCGAATACGGAGCATTGAAAATGAATTGAGGTGTGATGCATGTAGTCTGTTGTGTCATGGCAATAAAGACCTGTCGCAATTACCTTCCGTATTTTTGTAAGAATGTCCCGTAATATGCAACTTGTGGTAGTATTAACCCCTGTACCTGGAGGATACCACATAAAGCAGCGCTCTTCAACCTTTGTGTCATCGAGGAAACCCTGATATACTTGCGCGTTTGTCATGGAACCCCCATTAACAAATATAAAAAAATACGAATTACTTGCAAGGAAATCAAATATTTCGTTATTAGACACTTCAACAAATCAACAGTTATTACAAAATATTTCAATGACTCAGTTGTTCTTGCATTTCTTTTACCATCTTAAATCGTGGCTCCACGTTGCTCAATGCACTCTTCATACACATATTCACACTCTTCAAACAACTTCTGTTCTTGTTCTTAATAGTTGTTAAAGCAGAAAATGCTGTTTCACACAAATAGGTATTTGGGAAATTGACACAGAATTTCAACACTTCCTTTGCAATTGCTGTTCCCTCTTTGCACAGAAAAATCAAAAAATATTCCTTTCCATTTTTTTCGAAGATTTCCTCCAAATTAATATCATTACATATATCCAGGAGTTCTTGTTGTTGGGAAGTGAAAATAAAAGGATTAACCACCCACTTCAGCAAACGGAAAATCTCAGATTCTTCTTCAGGAAAATACCGATTGAAATTTTTCGTCAAGAGCTTCAGATGCTCCAACACTATTTCCTTTATTTCAGCTGTATCCTCAACTCTGGAATCCTAACTTAAAAACGAAGACGAATAATCAATCTTTGATACTTTACTGACCTGGAGTCAATTTTTCCTTTAAAAGCATCAATTTTGCCAACTTGGAAAATATATCTGATCTTTTCCCTTGAAGACTGGTGTTGAGCATGGACAACACATCGAATATTGAAGCCAGATATGCCAATTTGGAAATCCATTCATGGTCAAGAAAATTAGTTGCACATTCATGATTTTTCTCTGCAAGAAAAGTTGATATTTCCCGTCTTAATTTAAACACACGAGCCAAAATTCTGCCAAGAGATAGCCAAGGCACCTCTGTATGTAACAGAAGAGTTACATTATCAGAATCCATTTGTTCACACAGTTTTTGAAAAACTCTGGCAGATTTTCCTTTACCACCACATTTTATGTAATTCACACTTTTCACAGTTATATCCAAAACACTTTGTAGCTCCGTTTTTCTCTGCTTATTAGAACTAAGCGGTTTCACAGCCAGAGCTTCACGATGAATGATACAATGTTTTAATACACAGTTAGTAGCAACTGCCTTGACACGAGCACCAACTCCCGAAAAGCGTCCAGTCATTACAGCTGCCCCGTCTGTAGTGAGAGAACAACACTTTTCCCATGGCATTTCTTTTTTCTGTCATGAATTCGTTGAGTTTACGAAACACTTGTTCAGCAGTTGTGTTCACATCCAAGTCTAGGCAACACAAATATTCATCAACAATATTATACGAATCAATATCAGGAATTCATACACAAGCAGTTGTGCTCTACTCCCAATATCAGTTGATTCATCCAGTTGCAGACCATAACATGGAGCTTTTCCGATTTTATATAAAAGTTGTTTCAACAAATCTTCCGCAATATCAAATCCCCGTCTGCTTACAGAGGTATGTTTTGTAACCTGCGTTCAGTTTCCTTGTCAAGGAGCTGCTCTGCTACGATTTGCAACTCTGGTTTAATAACTTCCTCAGCCAAAGTAAACGGTTTCTTTGTTTTGAGAACATGATGCGACAGTCGATATGAAGTCAACAACAAATCTTGATCAGTTTTCACTGCTCCTAAGAAAGAATGTGTTTGCTTGCGCACGCTGCTTTTCATATTTTTAAAGTATGAGAGAGTCTTTGTCACGTGCGCAGGATGATTGGCTTCCAAGTGTCTTTGTAATTTGGCTGGAGCCAGAGCAGAATTAGAAAGCCTACAACAGCAAATCAGACATTCGGGTTGAGGAGCTACATTAAGAATTTGGTCGTCCGGCAAAAAGAACCCGTATCTCAAACATGTCTCGTCCCATTTTCTAACTTTGACAACGGAATTACATTTGGTCCGCTTGGGAGGAGGTGCCTTTTTTGCATTTGAACTACATTGCTCATTACCCTCCACACCTTTTCTGCTGTTATTATTTCGCTTCACATAAGAAAATATGCTACTTTGCTTCATCTGGCTTGACTAAATAGTAAAAAGTTGTATTTCACACAGTTTTTATAATCCCACAAACGCTGAACAGCAGCTCTAGTCTGTAGTCTACTCTCTACTCAATCTACTGCGAACTGTACATCGGCAACATCGTCTTACTGTGATGCAACAATAACGTTCTTCTTTAATTGCTCAACAATGAACAACAAGTGAAGCAACAACTGACAATGCTTCTTTTTCGGCTATTAACTGCACTCAAACTCCTGTACAACTAACTGGCCTACTTGGAGTCGGAAAGCGGCACAATGATCTAAAATATTTCATAATGACGCATCAACATACTGAAGAAAGAAATTACTCCCCTGAAAAACGAGGAACCCCCACGGAACCCCACAACATGTTTTGCGGAACCCCTGTTAAAGAGCACTGGCATAAAGTTGTCTTAGTCTAGGCTGTGTTTGATTTTGACCAATGGACTTGTATTTTTTCACAAAAACTATAGTTGTGAGTTTGGCTTGCTTTACTAATTGCTACTTTACTATTGAAGATTCAGGTTTTATCATAAATAAACTTAGCTTGAGAACAAATTTGAACATGAATTTAATTTCGTAGTTTTAAAAGTATTATACCGATATGAAAATTTGCAGTGATAAAATAGATACTGTGTGTGACATGATTTATCCTTTCAAGGCTTATCTGTAATCAGTGAGCTAGCTGTGACGGCCTTGTGAGATATTATGAGTGGACCGTGGACCGATTGAAAGTGAGCAATCCTTGTTATGCGTAGCAGCCATTTATTCAGACAACTGCACAAGTTCTGTTGTTGCGTGAAAATAAGACTGTGTTGTGCGTCGAGTTTTTTACTTAAAACTTGGTAGAGTCGTCAGAAGAAACGAGTTACAGTTGTGTGACCAATGACGAATGCCGAAGACGTCCGTGGGTNGAAGCCGTGATAGAGTCAGACGTCATGTCGTGAAGTTTNACATTACAACTACGTGCCTCGAAGTGGGGTCGCTCATGTGTGTCTTGCCGTTGTAGCAGGTAACCATGCTGCACAACGGACGGTTATGGAAGATCAATTGTCTGACGCCCAGGCCTTTTTTATGTATAACTAGTCTTTGTGCAAGACAAAACTTTGTGACTGCATGTTTCCTATTGTAATAGCGCATTCCCACACATTCTTGTTGTTCCGCGCTGTTGCAAGTTATACTGCTTTCAACGTTAAGTAGTGAATTTGGATCGTGGATTTGCGCGTGGTTCAGTTGAAGCTGGTTGAGCATGCTGCACAGTGATAACACTCATGTCTGGAAATGTTTGAAACTGCGTACTGGCACAAGCTGCACGAATGTGGTATCAGTTAGAGGTGCTAAGCGTTGCGTGTTTAGTTTGTATGATTCAGTTTGCGGAGTTATTAAACTGGGCACAGTACAGTAAAGCATAGGACAAGAAGTTGAGCATATTTGCAGTTTTCAGGACAATATTTAGATAGCCTTAGAAAAAATCACTGAAGATTAGCCGGACATTGCTATGCGCCGCAAGTCGAGGAAGAGCTTTCGAAGACTCAGCGTGTTCAATCGCCGTTCTCCAGGCAATGCGCAACCCAGAGAAGATACGGAGAGGGTAAGTAATCTATCCGTGTGTCCTGTTGCAAAACACATTTAAGTTGACTTCACCCTGGCGGATGACTGTACGTCAAGCAAGACTTTCCCATAAGATGAACTACGACAGCCTTTGGCGGTGTTTTAAAAGGAAGAGGATTTCTCATGTATGTGCGTATCGGCATTATTGCGGCGCTTAGACCATTAGTTGCCGTTTTAAAAAAGAAAGCATTTCCTGGTTTAGAACATACGCACTTCACCCGCACCGCAAGCAGATGACCGCACTGCCCCCGCTCCTTGTGTTTGAAAGTCATTCTGTTTGTCATTTAATGTTTGTCATCTGATTTATTGGAGTCTGTGTTATATCTTCCATATTAGTTTGGTCTCCTATATGAAACAAACAGTGCAACTCCTACTTTCCGCGTAGGTGGTAAGCTGCTCGCCAACTCGTTTAATTGTAGTTAAGCCAATAGCCTGAAGCTTGTGCTAGACTATTTCCGTATTTCTGGAATATGTAACCACAACCAAAACCGAAACTGATTACTTCACTGTATTTTTCGGTGTAGGACCACCTCATAACTTCGTACAGTTAGTAGCGATGGGTGCTGCAGGCGTTTGTACCAGTGTAACATGCTCATGTTCGCGAGTTCGGGTGAAAATTCCTGATAGCCTGGGGTTTTACTTGAGCCGCAAACCATGTATGGAAGGGAATGCGCAAAGGCAAGATCCTTGCCAACTGGGTATGAGTATGCCAGACGTTAAGCGAGGCGACTTATCAAATTCGAGTACTTCTTGTCTGTAAGTTATTGTTCCGCAAATGCAAACCCCAAGCTTAGGGCGAAGCGCCTCGATTAAATAAAGCTAATATTTGTAAAAGAGCAGTGTCCTTGTGTAGGCAACATAAGTGTTTCATCGAGAAAGTTACTATCATGCTTTTCTAAGTTGCGATTACGAGTGTCAGCTGTTGGTGTCTGTTTAAGACTGAGATAGCAAATAATCGGAATCACCAGAACATCAGCCGAGGATTGCCCTCATTCACGTGTGTCGTTTGTCGCAGCATGTATCAAGGAGTGTTCGTTTAATGTGCAGTTGGTATTTTTAATTTACTGAAGTCCCACGATATGCAATCACCTAAGTTGCGTAAAAATAGCAGAACAGAGCCAACTTTTGTTGTGGAAACGATTCGCCATGATGCTACTTCAGTAGGCCGTATCTTAACAAAATGTAACAATGTAAGTTGTTTTCGTTCCTGTGTTGTCGAACCGCGTCACTGTGATGTCAGAATGCGTTATTATAAGCACGAACTTCTGTGTGTTCTGGTGAACGTGACGGAATTCACCAGATTTTGTGTCGGTCGATCCACGAGTTGATTTGCGAGCAGTTTTAAGTCTGGTAACATGCTTATTCGATGTAAGGTGCCGGCTTCGGTTAATCTCAATTGATTTACCTCAAAGGAACATTTTGCGACATTGCGTTTATGCGACGCGATAAATGCATTCTAAAAAGGGCCAATTGCCGCAAAAAATGTCGATGTGCAGGATTGGATATCGGAGAGCAATGTTCGGCGAACTGATTTGCACTGTGAAACGGTTCAGTCAACCGGGAAGGCTATTTAACAATAGCTGGCTTGACGAGAGAAGGTGTGCAGGTTCCTAATGTTCTTCGGCTCGCAGCACTATTTTTTCAATTGGTGAAGCTTGGGGAAATTTTGTATGGTAAATTGGCGAACTGGCAGCATTCTAATAAATGGTTTTGTAGGTTTTGAGTGCTTATTCACTTTGTCTTAACCAAGATTCCATGGCACCCGGATTGGGCACCGCTGCACTTATAGTTTCCATACTACTGTTATTAATTAACAAAATCATAAAGGGTTGGACCACATTGTTTTATCTTCCTCTACCACATCGTATACAATACTTTCAGGAACTGGTGTCGGCCCACGACGCTGTAGTTGCTGCCGAGTGCTGGTGTACATGGCGTATCTATCATTACTATGCTGAAGACGCTTTAAGTCTGATGACTAGGGCAACCAAAAGTCAATATAGTAAAAATTTTTCTGCCGTTTTGAAAGTTCATGAAACGTCCACAAACAAAATTTCACGTTCGGAATCCCAAATTATTAGGTCAAAAAAAGTCAAAATTTATCATTAGGTTAAAATTTATCGTTAGGTCAAAATTTTCTTGTAGCAGAGCTTTTTTTCATCGATACTTTATTGAAACTACAAGAACAGATATTGATATGCTTTTGCAAGTTTAGATGCAATTCTATAATAACCGTGGGTTTGTTGCGACTTCTGGCGTAATAATGCTGTTTTGCCCACTACTGGACGATTGAATAGTATGTAGGATAGGTATGGTAAGGCAAGAAACGTGGTCTTACAGTACTTGGTTCAGTAAATGCTCCATCCATTATGCCTATAACGTTTCAACTTTATGATGTTCTTAGGTTTGACTCTACTGTAGTTATTTATGTACTTACCAATGTATCATCCACAACGTTAAACAACCAAGTATTTTAAAATTTCGAAGCATACAGTGCATGAATATGCTTCTGGGTTAACCTCAACAACTAAGGCTGAACTATTTTGCAGTTGCAAGCGCAGAAAATTTATCGGTCAAATAAAGTCAAAATTTGTAAATTATAAAGTCAAATTTCAAGTTTTTAGGTCATAAAATTGGTTGCCCTACTGATGACTAAATAACATAGTTAGTTCGTAGAGAAGCTTTTTGGGAGTAATTTGCGTTGGAAAAGCACTGCTTTTCAATTTATTCGCTTCATACGGCAGAAAAAGTCTTATGCGGTTGTCAGCAACATATGTCGGCTCTGATATGATATTTACGTCACGTGTCTAGGCTTTGATCTCTTAGTAGGCTCCTTAGCTCCTAAGTGTTCCCCACTCTGTTGTGGTGAGAATTTACTTGATGGTTGAGGTTCTTGCCCCATTTCTTGCTTTCCACAGTACTGTCTCTAAAGCATGGCTCAGTTGCTCGTTCGTGGTAGCCATGTGGAAAACAAAGTTTGGTTGAAGAATTAACCTTAATAACATTAGTCTCTGGGACGTAGATGGTTTGAAGAAGGGTTAGGCCTAGGGTTTCATTGCTCTCCTGACTTCATTCTCCGAAGATATCTCGTCAGTGAATCAAAGAAACAAATGTACGCCTTGTCTGCCGCAATCGGTAATCCCACTGCAGGTGCACAAGGAAAACTTGCGTGAGCTCCCAAATATGCTTTTGCATTGGCTAGAGAATCAAGCGAGGTTTATGAACGTTCGGGTTTGCTCAGTCTTTTTGCTAAAGCACATCAAACTTGCAATTGGGTTATCGTGGTTGGCTCGGCGTTGTGACCGTTACGCGCATAAGCCATCGGCCAAGCTGTAAAGTCATTTCTATCTCGCATTGCCAAGCTGATATCATATCTCGCAAGATAACTTTCGCCAGAAAATAATGTCGCTGAAATTATTGCTCGTGTTTTGCAGGTGCTCGTGGCTGTGGACCCGACATTGGCAGACAACGTGCGGCAATGTGCGGAACAAAGCGCATTAATGGGCAAAAACTCGCTGTTACAAGCAAGTAAGCCAGTGCTTTGTCGTTTGTAGTAGTTGTTTCACCCACCGCACCGACTGGTTGTTGGATTTTCCAGGAACTCGAAATTTGTGTGAAACAGAGCTGTACCACAACGCTGTGATCGTTTCAGGTTCCTCTCTGCAGATTAACGTTTGCTCACAATGCAGACATTTAGATTCTGATCTTGCTTGATGTCGAGGCAGGTGATGCCACATTGCTGTGGTGCGGAGTGTGTACCGCTGAAGTCCCGTGGTGCGCGTGGCTCATATGTACCCCCGAAGCACCTGTGAATCACTACGGTGGTTCGTCACTTGCCGTTCGTGGCTGTGATGCACTCCATGCGTTTCCTCGTTACATCTGTTATAGGATGCAGTCTCACCGCGAGTGTTGCGAGAACCCTGATTGCTGGAAACTCGTCCCAGCATCTATTGTTTTGTGCGATGCAAGTGCTGCCGTTTTAACCGGCTTCTGTACAGCGATGTGTTACAAACAATCTGTCACGTTGTTAAGGTTGTCAGAATTAATGCTTTCGGTACAGCAAAGATCGGCCTGCGTACGAATATGGCTCCTATTTTGTACCGGCTGTAATCTTTTCTTCTTGAAAGTTCGTATATTTGCGTACGAAAACTATGGAGAGAATAAACGGATTTAACAATTGAAGCACTTGTTTGGATTTAAATTACAAGCTGCTTTATGAAACTGACATAAATGTGGTAAACTCTCAAACTGACCGGTATCCTGTTTTTTTTGCTAAGATATTTTGGTCATTTGCCCCGTAATGGTATTAAAACTCGCTGACAGTAATCACTAGTCAATATTTTCGGACATTATGACCGACTTAATTTTTTTTCTTCGGTCTGTGACTGAAAAAAGTTAGCCGGTATGTAACCCGTTTTCACGAGAAATCCCCCAGTACCGAAACCGTTTCAAACGGGCGTGGGGTTTTTTCATCAGCTTTTTCCAACTAAACTCGGAATTCAAATCTATGACGTACAGTGGCTCTGCAATTCGACATTGGTTTTTATTACCGCAAGTAAAACAAAGTTGTGTTGGCGAACCAAAAGCTGTTCAAATCGTTTTTCTGAACAATTAGTTTTCTTTTTGGCCTTGTAGAATACTGCATTCCATTGCACGAGCCGTGTTAAGCTTACCTGTCGAGGAATGCTTTCATTTGAGATAATGTCTTATTTTGGTCAAACACGGAACACTGGCTTATTCCGGTAAAGCTTTCTATTGTCGCAAAATGCAAGCCCGATTCTCACTTTACAGTGCTGTCTTTCCACTGCAGATCAGTTGCGAGAAAACTGCCTCTCTGGAAAATTTGATTGTTTCAAATCACTCAGTTATTTTCGCTCTGACGAAATCACGGTTTGGTGCGATGTTCAGATTCTGACTGAATTGATTGGTGGTGGTTACCAATACATCCACGTCACGCTATGACGACCGTCGCTGTGGCGACGTTGCTTTAGCTTGCAAAAGTAAGATACAAACGCGGTTGTTAAACACACATTTACTGGTGACGCCAATTCAATGTAAGCACCTACATCGTTTTGTCTGCATTGTATTCGAGTTTATCGAAACTCTGTAGCGTATCGACCTCCACCATCCCGTGCGAATGGCTCGAGTGTCTCGATTTCTTGTGGAGTGAGCTTTGATGCTTAAGCGCCATCTTATCGACCAAGGGGCATTATTATTATACTTGGTGATTTTAACTTCTACCTTGGCAATCCTCGTGATACCAATTCCAGACACTTTTCAAAGAGCCGCAATGCCAAGACATGATTCCAGGAGTACTTGCATATTTTAATCTATTTCGTCTGTTTTGATCCCGCTATGTAGATGATCAAGTTAATAGCTGCGGTGATAATTTTGCTATCGTGTGCTGGCTTGCTATGCCAAAGGCGGCAGGGCAAAAACTGCGGCAAAGTATCGTAATATCACTTCCTGGCTTTGCCAATAATGCAGGTGCTGAAATTGCAGTGATCTTTACTTCGTTTGGCGGTGTGTACAAGACTTTGTGCTGTAGCTTGTACATGCACATGTGCCGTTTGTCGCTAAAGTTGTAACGGTAAAGACCAGACCACCCTGGTCCAGCAATGATTCACAGAAAGTCAGGCAGGAGAAGAGAAAGCTTGAACGAAAGTGACACAACATTGTCTTAGTGATGCACAAATACTTGTTCAGAGAACAATGTACTTTAAAAAAAAAATTTTTGGAGGCAAAAGTGTATTACACCGAACAAGCTGATTACTGCACAGTTACTTCAAAATGCTTTTATCAAACAACTAGCACGTTATTGGCACAAGAGGACAGAAAGACATTGCACATCGCTGGCAGTCATGTTCACCCATGATATTTTCAACGATACCTGCATCTCGAAACTAACACCTAAGATATACTTCGTCAGATCGGATCAACTGAATGTATGGTTTAAAAACGAGATTCTCTGACGAAATATTTGTATAGAGTTCCTGCCAGACACGAAGCATACTCTGCAGTTTCAAGCTCGGCTTCGGAATCATACTGTACATACTCGATCCTGTACCCACGTTCATTCCAAAAACGTTCTAGTGATTTCGATGGACTTATCATAAAATTCACTTATGCAATCCTCAGAGAGGAAATTTGTTCCTTATTGTTTAAAAAAAGCTGTTGTGGCGTCGTTATTGAAGTTAAGATATTGGTGCTGATGACATGACCAACTACCGACCCGTGTCCCGTCTCCCGTTTTTGTTCAAAACCCTTAAGCTTTTTGGATGAGTTTCACTCGGCGTATCACCCACATGGTTTTACAGCGACTACTCTGCTTCGAGCCCAGGACCATAAAGCACAGGCACTTGACTAAAAAATTTCGTGCTTGGTTTCACTCTTATTTGCAAATTCGCGAGGAGACGGTTAATGTGGGTTTGGCCGCATCTGAATGTAAAACTGTGCCTTTCGGTGAACCTCAGGGCTCAATGCTCGGTTCATTGTTCTACGCCTTGTATGCATAACCAGTCGACAACGTCAGTCGTAGACATGGTATGTCATACCATAGATATGCTGATGACACGCAAATTATCTCACTGTTGAAAAAAAGATGTGGTGATGATACTCTAAACTGATAGGAACTCTGCTTGTCCGATGTCAAGCTAGGGTGAAGCTCAGAAGTTGAAAATGAGTGACCATGTCTGGATTTATTGTAGATGCAACAAAACAACGTGCTCAACGGTTGTTATCCATGATGCATGCATGGCCATACTGAATCGTCACTGTGTCTTAGGAACGTACTAGCACCCTGCAGATGATTAACCAAGCTATACCAAAAAACCAAAAATTTTAAACTTTTATGCCAGGGCTTCGAGCGTATGCGTAGATTTTTGACTGACAAGGCATTTTCAATATTAGTTCCGGATCGAGTGATGGTTGGATTACGGTCATTCTTTGCTGTGAGGTATTTTAGACAGGTTGCTTCAAGACTGCAGGGATTCAAAATACTGCAGCGCGACTATCAAGAAAAGAAAGAAAGACTATTTAACATCTGATCATTTGAAATTCTGGAGTGTTTTTCAAACCTCTTCGTGGTCTCGCGCCTACAATAAGTATCAGCTGGCCAGATTGCTAAAATCTAGATCAGACAACCTGCTTTCTGTAACGAGATCTCGTACGTATATATCAAGGGCGTACGCAGGGGGGGTTTGTGATTACCCCCCCCCTTAAGCTTGATATTTTACAAAAACTTTATCACCTGCGCAAAGGAGGTTAATTGTTTTCGCATACATTTTGCTTGTTAATTTGTCGACTTAATGCAAATACCACGGAATGAATTTGCATGCAAATTTAAAGGAACATTGTAAATGGGCCAAAAAGTAATAATTAGGTTTTGTGGGAATCTGGGTTATCGTTTGCGTCCAGAAACCATCTCACCACTTTTTGCAGAACTTTCGTCCACTGCGCATGTTTAAGATTGTGTTCCGCGATAGTTCACTTTATCGGAAACAATTGTCTTTATTTTGTCTGCTATGGCTGATCAGCGCAAGTGCTGATCGCATCGCCTACATTACCAGTTTCTGTAGCATGATAAAACTGTTGCACGAGCTCAAAACACTAGTTGTTAACATAAAAGCATTCAGGCATTTGATAATGTCTCAGCAGGGAAAAAGGAAAACTAAAAATTTGCTGGACTTCTATACATAACGAAAAATCAAAAGTATTCTTGCGTACTTTATGCGCATTCTCAATTCTTGTGTAGTTTTAGCAATGTTCGATTTTGTAAACCGGGGTGTGCGTTAAACAGTCCATCCGCACACTTTCTATGCTCCTGCTCGTGTTCGACAAGACGTTAGCGCAGCTCGATTTTGCAGTTGTAAATCACTCTGAACGTAGTGATGAGTGTATTTTACACCCCTGTTATAACTAGCAGCCTGATATTTTTGCAGTTATGTACTGCTGTGTCGTAGCGTTGAGTTTATTTTCCTCCGATAGCCTAGCTTGGAGCGCTGATAGTTTATATGCAGTGCAATGACACATAAATTAAGGGGAGTGCATGTAGAAGAATANGCATATTGTGTCAACAAATTTCACGAAAACGTTGGTTTGGAAACATGAATATGACGTCAAATTGTGACGTCACAAACAGCGCACATCAACTACAAATGACCGCCATATGCCACTGAATGAACCCCCCATGAAAATTTTCTGCGTACGCCAGTGGTATATATATATTACTTCTAATACGTTTGCAAAATAATTTCAGCCCCTGCTAGAACTGGAATGATATACTCGTTGACATGTGCAATGCTGATGATCGGTTGTTATTCAAACGACCTTTGAACAACCGTCTGTTTTGTGGCGCGCTGCGCACACGATTTGTACTTGTGAATATTTGACTCCACCAGTCGAATGATAGTCAGCATAAGGTTCATCAAACATGTTTACGATGTACAGTAAATTTGGAATTTTTTTATTTACTGTTTTTACAACCTATGGTTATTTGTAATCTCTGGTGCCGTTTTTTTCAACGCGCGTCTGTGTGAAGTAATACACTGCACAACCTTTGTGCAGCACTTCCATCGGCAAAATTGCTGGAACTGCTGCTGCGGTAAACAAGTGCCGTGGCAAGGGTAAGTGAGGCCCCCCCCCGAAATTTCACGTGGGGCCCCCCATACGCTATTGGCCTATTATTATGAATTGCAGTAAAAA
>JGI24159J19872_10002197_pt1 | contig 22904 bp, 15 predicted proteins | sample Ectturendosymbi4_FD_19872 | JGI IMG/M metagenome (IMG submission 19872) | reverse complement strand
TCTTGTAACCCCCCCCCCGGCTGATTAAGGCGTTATTTTCATAAAAATCACGAAGTTATTTCAGGCACAAGTCAATCGTCCATTCAGACTTGGGGAAGCATTCCACAGAGCCAAACAAACCTCTTGCCCAGCGTTTATTGCAAAGCTGGGAGGCTGGAATACGTGGGACGTGATTGGTTCCTGCAACGATTCGGAGAATTTCTTCACGAACTTGAACAGACTGCGATGGGTTCTGAAATATAACAACAGAAAACGCGATGAAAATCTCACTTCACAATTCTACACAAACTATTCCGGTTGAACGTCTTCAACCTCAATCCGTATATCACGTCTTACTTTGCAATGGAATCTTTCACCGCGTAGAAGTTGATATCGTTCCATTTGGCGATTTTAACGAAGTTTTTCAGATCTTTTTCGATCGGGTTTCTCAGCGCAGCAATCCTGTTGTCGGCAGCGGGAAGAAACTGGCAGTAATACTTGCGAAGGTTCAGTAGCGCCGTGGCGATGGGTGCTTTGGAAAAAAAGAACATCACTATTTCTACCCAGTGAATGGCGTAAATTCATCAAAAGCAGAAGTTGGTATATTTTTAATGATTCGCAAATAAGCCCTGTGCTTTGCCAAACGCGCCACAGCGGAAGCTTCAGATTTTTTTGAAACCCGCCTATTCGTTTCACTTGCATTGCTATTNACTATTCACTGANAGGTTGAGTAAAAAATACCCTTTCCATCGTAACATCATTCAGGTAAGATACGAATTATTGTGTTTCTGGTACACTTTACAAAAACGCNACAGTGTTGTAAATGTCATCAGTCAAGGTTTCGTTTCAATCCATGAAGTTTAGATATGACACCTTCAAGAACGATTTGTTGATATGCACTTGGAAACCAGACTGATATCCTTCAGACGTAGATCACCGAATTCCTTCTATGTGAAGCCATTACCTTCTGACTCAAGAGTAATGCACACACACATTGAAAGAATATGAGGTACGTTGGAAACCAAGCGACGTTAAATAAAATCGAAAGCTTATCGTACTTTCTACTTCATCAACAAAATAATTACAAGAGGTTCTAATCTACAGAAAAAGTGACATTGAAAACGGGACTGCGACAGTGACACAGTCTAGCGTCGGCAGAAGGATTCAGTCATTCACGCATGAGAGCGCTGGCCAATCAGCTTGCTCGATGACTCACCTCCGTCGTAGCCTCGGAGCAGAAGATGTTTATAAAAGACTTGCAGAAGATCGAGTCTGGTTGAGAACTGAGCGAGGTTGGACGATTCGATGAACTGTTGTAGGGTTTCAACTGCGGCTGGAAGTCCTGGATTGTCTGAAAGAATAGAAAACGGTTCATGGTTGATACAACACTAATGGCAACGCCGTCTTTGCTGCTGGAGCGAAGGTTGTCAATGATTTATTTGTGACGAAGAAAAACGAAACACGATTATGAAATTGATCCTGTGTGTTAAGAGTAAGTACCATGCCCACGCAGCGCACCCGTTTGGCCTCTACCTGCAACCAGTAGAAGGAACCAGCTTTTAAAGTCATCGCTTCCAATACAAGGCATACAGTTGAGTTAATGATCAAAGGATGGTAATTTGGTGAAAGGCTTGAATATCATGATTAATTCTTATAACTTCTGCAGCCTATGTCGTAACAATCCTTTCTGTTTCGACCAGGAAATCAACCAATCAGCACATGCAAATTTCAACCGTGTTTTGGGCAACAAAAATGCTTCACTCCACGTGAAAAGAACACACCGAAACACCACCGGTCTGAGAAATTAAGCGCAAGTCAACCTTGTGTCAAATAAATGTTGTCTTCAACCACGTTGAACAGATGAAACCACCACTTTGTTACGTCACTGACGGCCGACATTCTTGCGTCATCAAGCAGCCGGTTCCAGCTTTTCAGTTCCAACCTTCTCCAATCCAGGATCAAACCAGTGATGGCTTCCAGGTGGGGGACGATGGACACGTCGCGACTTGCGTTCGCCTCCCACTCCTGGTTTGTGAACAACAAAAGTGGATATTTATTGTTTTCCGTGATTGATTGGAAACCTGGAAGAAGTCCAGGTCCAAGACATTTTTCTAAAAACCGCGTTTTCTAGAATGCATAACAAACATTTTAGCGTGAAATCCTTTGTAAGCATATACGACGCATAGATCCTTATTCACTGATTCACCTGATTTTTTTACCACAAAACGTCTGAGATAATGCGTTCAGCCGCTACAAAAAAACACTTTGGGAAATGAGGAGGGCAAAACGTGAAAATTATCTTCGTCATATGAAAAAATTCATAACATTTCACAACAGAGTAGTTAATGACAACCACAGCGGCGGCATCTTCGTCCGCACGATATTCATGTCTTAACACTTAATTTTCACGGAGGTCCGGTGGAACAAAAGTGTGTGTGTGTTGTTTTTCGTTGTTGATGTAATAATCGCACTTGTGCGAAAAAAAATACTTTGTGGTGAAATTGTCAATGAATAATCGTTATTGTCAATGAATAATCGTTGTTGAAAGAAAAATAATTCTAAGATGACGCAAACGCATCGAACAATCACAAACGCTTAAAATGGTGGAAAGTATTATGCAGCAAACCACAAATTCGAATTGGAGAGTGAGTTCGAAAAAAACAACTGTTCTTGAAAATCGGATAAATGCTTACTCAAAAGATAAAAAACTAGGTAAACGTAACAAGTAGTAAAAAAACAAAAGGCAACATTAGACAACCATTATGTTACTTTCGATTCATATGCAAATTACCTGAGCTTTTTCTAGAAGCAGCTCCAGGCCATGAACAAACTTCATAATCGGGCAATGAATGGAGAATGCCAAGACGCGTTCTATGATGACCAGTAGCTGGGCCAAGACCGGGTGTTCGGGCCACTGGGCCAACAACTTGTTGATTATTGTGGACATGAAGTGGGTCAGGACAGGGAGGCATCGTGAGGCCTCCGAGGGGAGGGCGTCCACGTATGGGTTCTTTTCCCTGGCACTGATACCTGTCGTAATAATGCATGCTGATGTTAGACGATGGGAGGAAATAAAATTAACTCGCACATGACTTCTGTCGCCAATGCATCATTGCAGTGTCAGGGGGTCTGGAGGTTTTCCGGGGGGGTACAATAGTAGATTTTTGTAGGGGGTGCTCAAGGAAGTTTTTCCCCAGGGTGGGATCAACAAACAGCGGAGAAATTTAATTTTGCCAACACCAAAACAATTTATCATCAGCAAAATATCAAATTTTCAATCCAAGGGGGCGCCAACCCCCCCCCCCCCTTTCCGACGCCCATGTCCAGTGCGCTATACCAGTTGCTTTTCAGATGATCGTTTTCACTGTTTCGTCACAGCCTTAATAGAGCAAAATATTATTTACTGCCAAATTTTCACCAACCGACCACGTTATTTTTGGTGAAATCGTAGAAAAACAACACTTCTGCCATGTCGTTATACAGAGCAGTGTTCTCGCTTCTCGAACTGCACAACATAAGTTCTCGCACATCGATGCGTCAAAAGATACATTCGCGGCTCACCAGCGCCATCTTGCAGAGCGTCTCTGACAATCTTTATCACTCGAAGATGATTGGTCAGCATCACGTGATCGAGTTTGCCGCCGAGTAACCATGGAAACAAATCACTGACGATCGGGGTGCAGATGTGGTGGGCCAGCAAGTGGGGGAGGTTATCTTCGAAAGATTGATTCCGATCTACACAGGAAAACGAAAAAAGTTTTTTCAACCTGAACAGGCAGCACATGATGATCAGGCACGCAATTCCAATGACGCGTATTAGGAAACGTTGCACAAAAGCAAACGGTGTTTAAGAAGTTCAAAAATGAGTTGGGATACAAATTCCGTTTTTTACGATTGCATGGCGACAATATTGAATCAGCCGTGAGAAGAGGTCTCGATAGCGTTAATGCATCTGCCAGCTTCAATTGTTGCAAAAAAAGAGTTAAACGNCGTAGTTACGTTCAATAAACGTCCAGGTAACGTTCAAGGTATCAGCGTGTCTCACCCGATTCATNACGTAATTCAGATTCACGGCCGGCNCTCCTCCCACTCGNGCCTGTCATTATGTTTGTGTGGACGAAGACAGTTAAATCGAACAGGACTTCCAACGACTTGTCGTCTGGTTGATGAGCGCTGAATGCACGAGGTTTGGTCGAGTCGAACTCGGTCGAGTCTTGAAGGTCATCGAAATCCTTTCGCAAAACACAAAAGCCTCTGTGCTGCGACGGATAACGGGAAAACATATCTTTGAAATTTATTTCCACAGAAGTGGAGAAATTAGCCACAAAACCACCTCTGCACATTTTGTATCGGCCTTTTTCAATTTTTGTGCAGATTTCATGATTACCGCGGTACACATATCGCAAGTGGATGTTACTGCGTCTGATAAATTGGCATGGCATGGAATGACAGTTGCTCTTAGCCAATTAAGCAGACTTCCATCTAGGTTGAGTTTATGACGCACACTTCCGCCGACAACAAAAGGTTTTTGGGTAAACAACGTAAAGTTTTAAAGTTCTATAAAGTGAGGAAGACATCGCGATGACGTTCACGAAGCAAGTGGGACATCTTGCGGTTGAAGTGGCAAAGAACAAAACACAATCTAAGAAAGAACCTCATCAAAGACTGGGAAAAGCTGGTCGATTTCTTCTTGCTCATTTTCCTGGTTCACCTTGGTGGACCTCGGCCTTGTATTTAAACAGCGACGCCTTTTCAGATGCCCTGAAAGCAAAGATGCTTGTTACAGTCTTCAATTCGGGACAACGTCTGTCCTGGTATCGCTCAGTTAGTTATCACACCGATCCAGGTATGGGCCAGTTAATATCACACCGATCCACGTGTGGGTCAGTTAATATCACACCGATCCACGTGTGGGTCAGTTAATATCACATCGATCCACGTGTGGGTCAGTTAATATCACACCGATCTAGGCTTGAAGTATAACGATGCGTATCATACATGAACAACACATTAACCATACTTATCATCGGGTCCCTAGAATCAGAGAAATCGGGTCCCTTGAGATCCATACCGGGTTCCTAACATTTTCCTTAAAAAAAACCTGCTCAAGTATAAGCGTTTACACAAAATAACTTCGTCATACAAATATCTGAAAAAATATTTGAAAAAATAGTATCTTGTTCGTTTCCCGCGCCGTTGAAAATTTGTGAAGAAGATAAGGGAAGCATAATGTTGATCACATGTGTGTGAGGCTTCGCATAGATCAGGTGCTTGCATGAGGTGATTTGTTTGCTCGCACAAATCATTGAAGTTTCACATATACTTTCCTAATGTTTTGAAATGGAATGTCGTTGTTGAAAACGAACTTACTCTTTTTCCTCCTGCTCCCGTTTCTCACTCCACAACGTCACAATGCACTGGAGCAGATTGGTGAAATAACCGTCCGTAACAGAAAAACTTCCATTCACTGATGCCTTGGTGAAGACATCCAACACCAGTTTGCAAAGGACTCTGAAAAACAAAGAAAAGTTACTTGACAGCAGTGACATGGTCTCAGGCGCAACGTTTGATCTTTTCGACAATTGCATTCTCCAGGACCTTTTCTTCCGGCACTTTGATTCCTTTTCCCACCACTGGTGGCTGGCGCTAAATACTGCGGCACACTCAGTTTGCACGCGGTGGCACTTTATATGCACAGCGTGACATTACGCACACGGTGGCACTTTTCCACATTAAAATACTTGGTACATGGTGCCACTTTGGCGATAGTGGCAGATGCGATTTTTACAGAATGACACATTGTCCGGATAAAGCAGTGATAGAAAATTTGCGACACAGCCAAATATCCAGCAAGGTCTTCGTTTGATGTATATAATTTTTTCTTGTCACAACCCGACGTGTGATATGACTTTGCAAGAGACGAGTGGGTCTTGAATCTTCGTAAAACCGTCGCCAGTTAACGAAAAACACAAGTTCACTGGTTCAGATAAAGAAAAAACAACTTTTCACGAGCCTACGTTTTAAGAATGTTTTCCGGACAACAAACAAAAATAATTCAAGAGCAACCAACCTGGCTTTGAAATGTGGTGGTAGAGATGAATCCCGGGTTTCTGTAAAAAAACAGACGAAGTGTTTCACCATCAGTGGTGCGCTCATCATCACCGCAACAAAACATAGCGGATACCGGAGGTTGCTGGAGCGTTACTTTGCCGATAATTTCCATTCATCAGAACGAACACCGACATCAGTTACGTTCAATGGCAACTCACGCATTAACTTCACCAGCACGTCATCGGTGGCTAGTAGCTCGGTAGCGCCATCTGCCGGCGGAGCTGCGGCACTCATCAAAGCGGCCACGGACTCCTCCACAGTGGGGGCTGAGGTTTCGGTGGCGGCGCGGTGGGCAGACGATATTTTCGAAGCAGCTGACAGTAAATTCAAACCGTAGCACAACTGCGACAAAAACAANACAACNCGCGTGAGAAAGGTTTCTTTTTTAACGTTTGCACGATGCTAGTTGGCACNCCGAACCTGAAGGATTTGAACTGCAGTTGACAGTCGTAGCGCACCATGTAATTAACTGGCATTGTCTTTTAACCATTTGANTTCTGTTTCGTTTGTGACGTAACATGACATGTCGATCGTAACAATTCGGATCACGTGCCAGGCAGTTGCTCCAATCGGATAACGTGAAAACGTCAGGCGTTCTAACCTGTTTCGACACAGCCATCTTGATTGGTTCAACAAAGTCGGGAAACTCAGGATATTTTCTACAGAGACCGTCGCAGAAAGCCTCCATGCTGGCGGATAAACTCGACAGAGCATCAGAAGTTGACTGCAACAAATAGCTCTTGTCCACTCTTGTGTACAACTGAGGTTGGCACAAGCAGAGAAGAAAAGAAGCGAACACAAACAATGGACTGTAAAGTGACACGCAAAAGTAACAATCTTGTTGTAAGTCGCAAAGAAACGGCAAAATGTCGGTCAAGTGTGAGGTGCAGCCTAGCGGTGGTGGTGACTGTTCCAAACAGTAATTTATTAACATCTTCTGAACAGCTTTTTATAAACGATTTCCATCTGTAATGCAGCAAAGTTATGAAGGACGAAAACAGTTTTAAAAAAAGTCCAGTTAATTGCAATCACCGTAAAAAAGAATTTTTCCAAAGCAAATCATGATTTGTTTACCGTGGAAGTGGGATTACTTTCACTGGTCATTCAAACAGAATTAACGACTAACAACTTGAAGAACAATCCCAAACACCTACTGATAACGAAGAAGCCGCTTGCAAAGCCGATTCTACTGACGTCACGCTTGCAATTGATGACACAAATTTGGAACATTCGTGGTGGAGCTTGCTGAACTGTGGGCAAATGAAGATGTAGTAAGTTAACTAACGCGAAGAAAGGATATAACCGCCGTCTTATTGACGTACCCGCTAACGCATTATAAAATACATTTAACTTAAAATGCAAGTTACGTTACACCTGTTTGAGTAGACAAATTTTTCAGTATATGGCCACTGTCTCAATATATTTTTGTGTGGTTTACAATCCTTGCAGAAGTTAAGTCAATCATGTCGGCCTCACATCGCAAACAATAAATATTTTGGACAAATGTAAGGAAAAAGCTTTCAAACATTCAAACCAAAAAACAACAGCTAACCGATCCGTTTGCCGGTCTATAAAACGCGCTTCGATTTTCCAACTTGACCAGTTTCTTTTCAACTTCTGTCAGATGATCCAACGACACTGCCACGCGGGGGTGAGCAATGACCCCTGGAACCATCTCTCTGCTGTTGCTGTCGGGGACAGGTCGGGTCAAAGGTCGTCCGGTCATGCTTCGGTAGAAGCGATTACGAACGGTCTCATCCAACTTTTGGAGATTAATCTGAAACGAAAATCGTTATCAAGCCTTGACAGTTANATCGTGTTTGTTCCTGGATCAGTGAATCAAATCATTTGAANACAGCTGGAGAACGGCTTTTCGCATCTGTCGAGGCAACACAGCTGCACAACAGTACATTAAAACTTGTTTTTCATGAAAGCTTCGACTTACTCAAAGTAAACGTTCGACCAAGGGCAAAACGCCGCAGTCAATTACAATAGTTTTGCAGCCAACAGTGAGTATATTTCAACATTGCAGAATATATTTTAGCGTATTGCTAAGAAAAGGAGAAGGTGGTGCTTAACCGTTTATTATTTCGCGAATTAATTCGCGAAGATGGAACTTCAACAAGGGCAGTTGGATAAGTGTCTTTTGAGTGACATATTCAAACGTTTATAACATAATTCTCCCTTGATATTCGTCGCAGGATTTTTCGTAAAAAACACGTCTTACGGCCTCGGTTATGAGTTGGAGTTTTATTTGGTCCAAGTCCACAGGGTCAATGCAGTTTTGTGGGGTGATGATGGCCAGGTGGACGAGACCGGACCAAACCAGGGTCCGGCCCAGAGATTTCCAGAGAAGAACCTCCGTCACGTCTTTGAGCGTCTCCTGCACAAGATCAGAGTAAGTTCGTGTGGTGGGAAGTATGGGGAGAGGGGCGAAAGGATGAAAACAAAATAGGCTGTTGCTAGTTTAGGTATAACTGAAAGTTGCTGAACGCAGAGAAACTCAAGATGCAAGACTCAAGCAATACTTATGAAATCGTATTAATTTAACCGAGTGGGTTGGAAGGAAGGAACCAGGCAAAGTAATCCGAAAACACTAATGGAGAAAAAACATTCATGCGTTGTCCGCGACGAACATCACAAAATGCTGCTTCATGATAAACGTCAATGAAAAGAAAAAAACTCTACTATTAACGAGATCGTGTGATATGCACGGTCACTCGTGACCTTCCTACACGTAGACGCCAGTAAACTACGAAGCTAGCAAAACTAAAAACACTTCAAAAAATAGCAGCAACTACGTTTCTGATGAGGTGGACTGCTTGTCGTCTTTAATATGGCGGCAATAAAATGTGCACCACAACAACTTACTTCAGCACAACACCGTGGGCAGCTTTCCTGGTTGTCGCCTAGCAACAAGTGCATGACGTGCAAGAAGTCATCCGTGCAGTGCTTCAAGCATTCTATGACGTTTCCCGCCCAACTCGATGTTGAAGAAGCTTCGGGTGGCGTTTTTTGCAAAGCTGCCACAGCAGCACAGGAAAGGTTGCCCAACGCGATGCAGATTTTCGAATCCAATTGTGTATCAGTTGTGGAAGATTTGAAAAATGCGATGCCTTCTGTTATGCGCTGGCACGTAGTGCGGAAATCAATGTTTCCATACAAGACACCGGCTTTGTCTGACGAAATCACGTCATTGATCAATGACGTCAGCACTTCCATTATGTACGTCACAGCGAAAGATAGCTGTGGAGTCAAAGGACATGCTGGCGTCACCACGTGCGACAGGCTGACTGCGTCGACCCATAATAACCTTTGCAAATTGAGCAACTGTTCTGACTTGGCTGTGGCGTTTTTAAGGTTTACATCAAAAAAGCTCAAAAGTTCACTGTGCAAATTGTCTAATTTAAATGATTTTTCGTGTTTCTTCATCACGCATCGGTGAGCACCAATCAAAGAAGCGACTGAAACAGAAAGAACAGGATTGGTGGAGCGGCCGCCAGTGAATTGTTTGTGACGATCAAGCAAAACAGCTGATTTCTCGCCTGAGTGAGCATTCCTGACGTCACAGTCAGAGGTGCTTTCTGCTTCACTCGGCAACGTCATTTGATCAAACACTTTCAGCAAATACGCTTTCAGCCGGAAAGGGTGTTCGCAACACGCCAGAGCTTCGACATGACCGCACAGGTCTGTTGAATAAATGGGTGCAAGCGCGATCCTGCAGCCTGGGTTCGAAACCGCTGTCGCGCAGTGACGCAATTGCGAAATTAATCGGAAAGTCTCGCGCAGCGGCCACAACTGCTTCTCTGTGGGGCCTACGCCAAAGGTGACGTTGTCTTTGGTATCAATGGCCGGAGTTTGTGCGTCGTCCGCCGTCACGGAAACGCACCAGCTTGAAAATTGCTCCGCGGTGATGACACCGTGACGCAACAAAAACCACTGCAGTTCGACAACGGTTTCGCGGGCTTCAGTGACGTCACAATCGCCTCTGATTCGCGACAGAACTTCCGCAGCTTTTCCACTGAAACCGGTGACGTCATCCCAGGTCAGTGACGTCGCAACGTTTTCGTCGAAAGCGTGCGCGCAATACGTCACCATCGCCGCGATCGCCCCGTTCACACCCATGGCCAGGTGGCACGATTCCTGGGTCTTGTACCCGGACAAAGGCCACATCGCCCTTCGCAAGCGTCCTCCCAACTTCTCCTCCCTGACACTCGCATCGGCGATCTGAAGATCGCGATTCATCCTTTCGAGCAGTTCTGAGATTTTCGCGAAATCTTGAGGCGCTTCTTGGAGGGGTTTGGTCAAAATCCCGACCAGTTTCCTGATGATTTTGCGAAGGTACACATGGCGCACAGTGTACGGCAACAGGGAGAATGTGGTGTTCCCGTAGTACCTGAACAACAGTCACAAATATATTGTGAATGGAAAAGTTAAGACTTTAAATCAAAGTTATCAGGCAAGCGTGATGGTGAATGCAAGTACGTAATAAATTTGTCAATCTCGCACCACTCCTTCAGTTATACCGCGCAATAAATTGTTATCCCGAGACGTTCGAAAGGTCAGTGGTTCGAGTACGAAGTGCGGGGGTTGTCATGCGAACCAAGCGTTCATTTTATAGAATGAATGTTGGCCGCGCCAACAAACAAGGACAAAAGCACTGTTCAGACCGCACTGCCATGCAGCTGGTAACATGTTAGTTTCAGTCAAGGCTTGCGACAACTTCGCAAATTTACGTTATTGAACAGAACTGTGAACACTTTAACGAAAGATGTAGCTAGCAAGTCGCCCTGCATCGGGGATAATCGATTACACGGAGTGCTCATGCACTAATAGTTTGGTTGCAAGATCGACGAACTGTTTACGACCCGATTCAGAGAAGTCCTTGCCGTCAAAAAAAATTAAAGTCGCAAAATCACCTCCAAATACTTGTTATTTGTCGTTCCAGCAGTTGGCAACTCATCAGGTCCCGTTCAGATGAAATCGAAAAACGTAAGGACTTGCAATTAGACGTAAGGAATGAATTCCTGCAATATAAAGAAAAACATTTTGTGGGACTAAAGCCAACAAGTGATGCTTCAATAATCAGAGAATCCGTATTAAAGTTTCGGCGAAATATTCAAACCGTGCAAAAACCAACATCACGTCCAAGTCCATAAAGTATGCCTGTCAAATAACCGTTGTTACTTGATTTTTTCGGAAAAATAGTCAAGATGAAGCTGCATCGGTAACATACATAACCCCAAGTAATCGTTTCTGTCATTAACGGAATAAACAAGCAGCCTGACTCCATAGGTGGGTTGTCCGAATTGCAAGAACATCTAAGAGAGTGCAACTGGATACTTGCACCCAATAAGAACTATTCCAGCATATTTCGCAAGTGTTGTTTCGTCCCAGTATACTGTTTAGTTTTGGCATTCGTTGTGTCAACACAACAAAATAAAAGTTAAATAGCATTAACTCGTTCAAGCTTTATTCCGACTCAAGCGAACTTCAGATGAGTTATTTGTGTTCCACGCTCAGAAAAAGATATATTGCCGATCTTTCTCATTGAAGTCCTTGATGGAAAGAACGAAAACACATTTGTAAGTAAATAATAGGGAAGTTTGCTACCCAAAGCTTCCAAACAAACAACCATAGAGGTCGTTGTCTACGTACCAGGCTTCGTACAACTCGTAAGTGGAAGAGAGTACGGGATGAGGCAGGTCGCACAATTGCACAGCATTGTCATGAAAGGCTTTTGCCAGGGACAGGGTGGGGGCGGTCTTCAAAGCCCTGCAAAGACAGGTGTGATTGTCCGCACGAATTAGGGTATCAGGGTTAGTCTAACCATAAGTCAGCTCAAAAAATGCATCGTCGGCGCTCTGCTACCACCATGCGGTCCACACCAAATAACTGCCTAGTAGTACGACACACTGAATCCTGACAGCCCACTTTACACTTGTATGACATAGATTGAGGCGCTTTTTGCAAATCCCCTGTTTTGGCGACTCTCAGCAACACAAACAATCATCTAGCTGCTAGTAGAACGTTTCAAGCAGCTCGTGTAATAGATAGGATAGGGGCCGAACATTCCGCCGGACAAGTCCGCGGCATCGTCGGTTACGAACTTCTTTGCCGAAGTCCGCTTCTTTCCGGAAGACCGTTGCAACTTGGAACGCGCCGCGTCGGTGCAGAAGCGTTGAGTGACGTAAAACGCCATCGATCGTTGTGAAGTAAAGTCACGTGACTCCGAACCTGCAAATCAGGAACAAGATTCATCCGTTACCAAGCAACACAGGACCGCATGCAGTGAATGTTCGTCAACAGTTGAACGGGAAGTAAAAGACTATGAGTTCGCGTGTGTCGTATCGTATTTGTGAGATTTCGTTCAGAGACGCTTACCGTGCAGGTGTGACTGCAGAGTCTGCATTGACCAGCGCGGGTCCCAAGGAAAGCTCCTCAGATCAGTTATCTGCTGAAAGAAGAACAGAAGTTCTACGAGGGTGGCAATCGATTCAGATGTTGCGTCTATGAAGCTTGAAAAACGATTTACAAAGTTTGGATTCAACTTTGCAAGAAACGAAGAGTTGGAAGGTCGCGAACTTCATGCATTGGATTAAAATTGAGGAGACAGAAAGTTCGGAACTGACCCCATCGAATGACTTCTGCAAAACGTCACAAGAAAATACGTCACTGCAGATATCTTGGCAGAGCTTGACGTAGTTGTGGCAGACGTACTGCGAATCTGATTTCTTGATCGCTGCAAGACGAAAACAATGGGAATAAAAAAGAATTCAGATGAAAGCAAAAGAGACTTTGCATCGAAACGAGTCGGCGGCTTGCAGTGGTTACTTCGATAACTTTGAGAAAATGTCCTATTACTGTTGGTTTGACTATTGGAGCTAATAATATTGGAATATTGCAACAATACTTTAAAATAGGATTTATTGATCATCAAACCTAAACTCCTTACGGTAATTTGCACCAAGACAAAAACAAACACGGCTTTAACTGTCTGGCAAGTTAGCGCGAAATAAAGGGTCAGTTATATAATCGAAACATGCTGTTTTGAAATACATTGCCATAAGCGCTTCAACGAATGCGATGCTTCTTACTGCGATGGAAAACCAATGAAAAGCAATGACACTGACCCAAATGTTTTTCTAAACCAGGAAGATATGTTTCCAGAAGCAAAATCCTTATCTTCCAGTCAAGTTGTGAAGCGTGTTCCAAGTATATTCTCAGGTACGAGCACAAAGTGAAATGTTTGTACACTGTTTCGTCCAAGTCGCTGGAAAGTTAACAATAAAGCATCAGACAATTTCGAACAAGATCACAACTCAAACAAGTGGACATGCAAGAACGAAAACGTTGCAGTAATGCCGACTCTTTCGAAATATGAAGACGCAATCATTTGACACAGAGAAACGATCTTTCAGGAATGTTACCGGCAGTTCAGTGACGTGCAAATATATGAGAAAAGCTGATACTCAGTGAAGATTTTTCTTTAAAGACCACCGTTAGGTCTGAATCGAAGTATAGTGGAACATTTTTCATACCACGCCGAGGACGCCAACAACATCATGCTGAGAGCGAACCAGCATTGTGGGGGTTTAGTATTTAGTGAGGAGAAAAACAAACGTAAAGTTGCATTTCCTTGCGCAGTAATATGTTAGAGCGTTACACAAAGAAATATATTTTAAAAAATTGCATGCCATCAAGAAGAGCATGAGCTGTTTACCTTTCCTGTGGTTCTTTCAGGTCATTGAAAAAGTCCATTTGGCGCAGAGCAAGGGCCCATCTTGGCCAAAGCATGTAATCGCGGACACAGGGAACGGCTATTTTGCCGAAAGGGGGAAAATCTTGATGGGGGGACGGGTCTTCTTCCTGGAGAAAAATCAATCGACTCTGGGTTCAAACTACAACTCGCACCAGTGGCTTTGAAGGGATTACCGCGGGATTATATCATGAAATTAACGCGCTGCTTCAGAATGAAAATAACTGCGTTACATCATAATGAGACGAAGAGGAGTTTTGTTTTCTTACCTCCCCGCGCGTCAGGCCTCTTCTGTTAATGGACAGTGTTCTGTTTGCTTGTTCCACGATGGCGGCCATAGCAGAGATTCGATTTTCTGCTGAGAAACGAGATTCGCATAAATACTAAACTGGAATCAAATTTTGGGAGATCTTCAATCGTAGCAGCAGATCAATGACAAGCTACACTTGGCATGGTCGCATTCAACCGTAGCGGGTACAACGTCTGCTACTTAGCAACGGAAATGCGAAATATCCAATTCAAACTGAGCACAATCAAATGTTTACTTGAACCAGGTGGACGCTTTGACCTTCTTAACCTATTCACATCCCAGCAATTCACCAGATTCAGAAACAGTTCAACTTACTTTAAATTAAAAGCATTTTATGTCTCCTACCCTCTCTTAGATATTTGCACAAAACTTTGCTCCACACGCTCCAGCCTTGGTGGATAAAAAGAACAAACACCCACACATAAACTGATAATAATCAATCACTCTGACTTCGTCGGAACGCTTCGAATATAATCGTAACCAACCAGGTTCTTGTCGCAGCTTATGAGTGAGTTTGCGAATCAGCTGACGCTCATTGGAACTGGCGCACTTTGACCGGAGGACAAGGTCGGCCTCGTCCGCAGCGAATGCGTCCTCGGAGGCCAGGTCTGGCGCCACCAAGTGGATCTCAATGCAACGGTTTCTCATCGCCCGGGAGAGGTCGCCGTAGAGGGGGTCCAAAGCGAATATCAATCTGGGATAAGACAAAGCAATGGAATGAAATGGCAGGCTGTTGCAGCATGGAGATGCTGTTTGAAAAAATAGGGTAGATGCTTCACTGAACTCACTTCGAAGCAGTTTTATATCATATTTGGTCTTGCTGAGAGCAAGGACATTTTGAGAGACCTGAACTGTTTTGTCTGAATACCGAGATGGTCGTAAAGAAAGATTTGAGTGTGTTTTGGCGGTTGTTATGTGCTGGGACCATCACAGGGGTGTACAAGAGGCCTTCCCTGGCCTGTTAGGCAGTGGGGCCCTGGAGGATGAAAGTGCACATGCTAAGCTCTTCTGTAGTCAAGCTCAAAATTACCCAGTGTAAGTCAGTGTAGCAATTAACGTATTTGTTCTAAGTCTTAGCATGTTAGCTGTTTTATCTACATTCTGTGTACTATACAAACATGCTGCACAATTTCCGACGAGTGCCCCAGGAGGTAGGGGGAACGGTATCGGTCTTCGTACCCCCTTGTAAAATTTCGCTCGTCGGCCCTGGTTATGTGGTGAGGTTCTACTGCATCTTGAGAGACGTTTGGAAACATTTGAAAGACCGTTTCGGTATTTCAAAACGCCTTTGAAAACATTGCTTCGAAGAAAAACAATGTCTATTATTGTCCAAACAATCTAAAACGAGATCAACACCTAGTAAGCTTCCGGTCGAGTTTGAAGAAAACGTGCATTTTTCAAATGCTGTGGCGACAAAGCCACGTGCAAAATATTTTCACATTCTAATCATCACGGCGAATGTTGTGGTATGGATAACTATGTAACAGTCTGCGTCGAAAATAAAAGCAAAACGTTCAATTAACCTGAAGTTTGGATGCGGTTTGATTTCCACAATCTTTCCATCGATCAATCCGCGTTCGGTCACACTGAGGACACCATGCGGCTCGAGCAGGGCGTTCAATCGGTCGAGCACCGACGGAGAGCAGAAGTTCGCGTCATCAATCAACAGCCAATCGCCTGCCGAAACGTGGCACAACGCCATCAACCTTGACCGAAGGGCAAATACAACATGCGCGTGCCGGTTCAACATAAGTGCTCGCACAACAAGGTCTACAGCATGCGGCATGCGATAAAATTTATGCGGTTGTGCACATGGAATTTTAAAATGTAAGTTATGGCGGCCGTGCGCTAATAAAAACTTTTTGTCTACTGCAGTGTTTTTCAGCCGGGTTTCCGCGGAACCTCAGGGTTCCACGAGTGGCTCGGGTTCCGCCGAAACAGACCGAAATTGACCGCCGAGACGAAATTCGCCACAGTACTATGTGGTTGTAACAATAGGCTGTTTCAGAGATTTATTACAGAAAGTAGGATAGACACTCGGATCACTGCATAATGTTCCAGGAGCAAAGGAAACATTTGCGGAAAGTTATGCTGCAGCAGAAAGGCTAAAAAAACTGGTCTGCTGTATGGGTCAAAACTAAGCAGGAAGACAGACGCGTGGAAGCGATTTGCTCGGTTCAGGCACGACGGTCTGCCGTGCGTAGTGACAAACATTCTGTGAAGTGCCAGGAAGAGGAAAATGTTTAAACATCAACCCAATATTACTGGCAGTGGGAGCAAAGATAAAAAGTTCACAACACTGTCAAACAACGTGTACTGAAGTATTGTTATGAGGACTGCTTCTTTGCCAGCAACTTCAGCGAGACGCAATAACGGACAAATATTTCTCTTTTCTGTTGTCTCTGTTTAATAATCTTTGATGAAACCACGAGCACCGCCAGCAATTCGATTCCTCAACAAACCACTGACACCACTTGCACTTATTAATGACCAAGTTCGCATTTTCGTGTACTTATTGACATTGAGTGAAAAGCCTTGGGCGTCACCACCATACATGCAACAAATAACCGGTAATACCGGAGCCATGTCTCTTCTGTGAACTCACCATCTCTTAGTGCTTGAACCAAAACACTGTCCTTCCATTCGTAAGTTCCTTCACTGGTTTTCTCTGACGCCGTTGCTAAGCAACAATCTAAAGCCGCTGAAACGAAGGAAATTTGAAAATAAACATATGTGGGACTTGATCACGCAACCCGATTGGGTGAATGAATCGTGTTGCTGAATTACTATAAGTTTGTTGACGTCCGCAGTTTTAATTGGAATCGCTCATTTCCGAGAAAAGCAACAGAAAACTGAAAAAAACGTTAGGCAGCAAGTACACAACAAATATTAGCACCTGAAGGTTCTGATACAAAGCAAAAAAAAACAGACCAGTGAAACCGAGGTTATCGTGAATTGACTACAGCTTGTTTTTTGTTTGGAAGACTCAGTTTGCGGCCTCCGGTGAATGCATCAAATTTGGTGTTAACGGGTTGTTGTATCGTGGAGCAGAAGTTACAAGAAAAAAGATGAGAATTGCAACAGCACGCTTTCATTTTGTTACCATTGGTTGCCGACTTTGCTTCCTCTTCGCGGACATGCTGCTTCACAGCCATCCTGATTGCTTGCACGTACTGCCGCACAGCGGCCAAACACTTCTCGATATCCCGTGCACTGGCGGCGCTGCTTAGTGTTTGAACGAATGAGTCAAGCTCCTCTACAGCCTGAAATAGAACATACATTTCTAAATACAGCAATGTGTGCAGTTAACCACAGTTGCATGAGATTAACAAAATAACGTAGACTTTGTGAGAGAAAGAAATCCTAGAAATGATGATCAATACGAAACGGGTACCACTCCTCATAGGAAGTGCGGAGGAATTTGCACATAATCCGTGTGTGGTGGTAAATGTACCTGAAGCTACTGACGCAAATCCCCCACACCATTCGGAATGAACTATCAACCATCTGGAATGAAACCTGCGATTGTCTGAAACAGGGGTGGGGGGGAACCTGCGGCCCTCGTGAACATCAGATATGGCCGGCATCAGAACTTTGGTTGCCCAATTTTGAGTACAACATTGCGTAAAAACAAGCTCCGTGATAAGCAGGTACTTATGCCAGAAGCCTCTATCGTCTAAGAAGAAGCCTCTTACGACCTAAGGCAGGGCTGGGTAACCTGCGGCCCGCGTGAACATTTGATACGGCCTGCATCAGACTTTGCGTTACCCAAGTTAGTGTACAACATTGCAGAGTTTCGTTCAATTAACCGGACTCATCACATCGATGGCACGAAGGAGCATTTCGATATTTTCTCCAGGAGCGATCGACGTGTTGCCAGTGATAGTGACTTTACTTTTTTAAATCTTCCGAATCACTGTTCAAGCGTTGTTACAAACAAGACATTCAAGTACGCAAACAAACCTTCATTAAGTGAGGAAAGCTCTCGTCTCTGCCTTGCTTTAGATGAATCTGCATTTCATCAAATAAACTTCTGAAAGTAAAAATAAAAAAGGCATGAAAATTGAACAGGAAAAGATCATTGTTGATGAAAAGTTGCTGCACCTCGAGTATAACAAACACAAACTTAGCAATTTGCTTCAGAAAAAAAGAAAAAAACATAAGAAAAATCTGACACACGTGTTTCAGAAAAAAAACACGAAAAAACATAAAGAGATAAACATAATTGCTTTTCAGGAGTTTTCAGGAATACGCAGTCGGCGCTGAGACTGAAACAGGCAATAAATTTGACGCGATTTTTTTTCCTTGTGACAGGGGGCAAACTACGGCCCGCGGGGGCATTGTTGGTAGTCGCGAAAAGTGGCCATTGGGATTTTTGCCTCTGCAGATACTTTGGTAACCGTATCACACGTCTCATCTAATGCACAATTTTTCAATAAGCTTGTCGCCGGCATGTGGTTGGTAGTTTAAAATAGACGAAATTAAAGCTTCATCCAATGAAAATCGATGCGGCACACGATTACTTTCCAAAAATCGAATATGGCTCGTTAGTGAAAAAGGTTTCACATGCCTCGATCAGAAGTATCGAGATTTTCTCAGCAGCAGGTAACTATTGCCACCTTTATTTTGTGCTGGCGGATGTAAAAAGATCTTGTCACAGTTTTTAAAGGGTTCAGAGATGTGATATATGCGCCTCCCGGTAGCAATGAAGTTTTCAATATGCTCTTCCATAGAAAATGTTTGCCCACACCCGCTCTACGATGTAAAATCGTAATTCCGCCCGTGGTGCGGGAAATCAACACAATCGCATCGATAATATCACCCCTACCCCCCCCCATACACACTGGCAATAATTGTTCCGTGCACATGGATCGCCAGAGCTGACCTCACCTCCGAACTCGCTGCAAGCTTTCAACAACCCTGACCACGTGATCACACTGCTCGTAGCCTCCCAGCAGCTCTATGGCGTCCATGGCGCTGTTAGTGGCCAACACCCTCAGGTGCTGACCGGCCAGGGCGGCCACGGTTCTGACCAATCTTGATTTTCCTGATCCGCTGGGCCCAGTCAGAAGGCACGGCCATTTCTGAAAATACGAGCGGCACGCAAATGACAAAAGTTACGGATGAAAACGCCAATCACGGCTGACCGCACTTCGTCACTCACTCATTACGAGGATAAATGTCACGGTTGATTTGTGCCATTGTTATATTTCTGCTGCAGTTTCAAAAAATGCGCAATCGACCGTGCGATGACGCAAGCTGTTTCGAGAAGTTTATGAAACGTACTTGGACGTTGTGGCGTGCCAAACTTACAAAAACCGCCTTGACACATCAACGTTCAAAGGAACTGAGCTTCGGCATTGAGGGAAATTTTCAGACACATCAGAACTTAGCCGCGGGTACACCGATGGGTCGAAAGTAAAAACGTAACACAAACATATTACGGGGAAATTTTCGGCAGATCTTGTCACGTGTCGATTATTGCGACTGCCGGATCAATGGGGGGGAGAGATTCTAGAATGCTTTTTTTCGGCCACAGACCGAAATTAATTTGAAATGACCAAAAAAAACAAAGTCATTTCGGTCAGAATGTCTGGCAACATAGGCTAATGAACACTGCTACGGCGAGTTTTTGTTACAACTGTGAGACAAATGATCGAAATGTTTCGGTGATCAAAATGTCTCAGCAAAAAATGACCGAAAAGTCTTCGCGAAAAAAAAAAGATTGCAGTGCACCGTGCGTGAGGTATCCGTGTAGTCAAGGATTAAACCTTGCTTTCGCCAAGTAAATACAAAACTCATTTTGCACGAGAAAGACGTCTACCTGATTCAAAGCGTGGACAAGAGATTCGGCAGAGTGGAGGAAACTAGTGGTGATGACGAGTCGGTCTGCAGTCGATGCAGTGTAGGATCGTTCCCTCTTCATGACAGCGTTGCCAAACTAGACAGAGAAAGGTCTGTTAAACGCAATTGAAACAAATTTCCCATAGATTACAAAAAAACAAACGGCTAACTGTTTGTTTCCTCGCTTTAACTGCTGAGCGTGAAATCACCTGTATGGTGTGTGCGGTGATGCGGAACGCCCGGGTTGGCCAATACGCTTCGCTTCCGAAGACATCGTTGTACAACTCAGTCATCTGAAAAACAACCAGTAAGTTGCAACAACGCAACAAGGTAAAGGGGTTTCGAATGAAAACACTCTGCTTCAGTCAACAACCAGCAGATGGCCGAGATAAAAATAGACACGAGCAGTTGCGCCTGGAACAAGTATCTTAGAGTCGAGGACCGGACAATCTGCTCAATGTCTTTGTCTATTACCGGAAGGGTTGAAAGATTTGACAGAGCGGAACTTAAGTGTACGTTTCAAACATAATGTAAGGACAGAAATCGTGGATAGCAAGCGACAGAGTGAATGGTTTTAAAATCTACGTTTAACAGGTCGAACTTATTTCACTTAAGTATAAACGCTAGTTGCATTTAACTGTGCATAGAGGATTCTTTGAAATACATGTTTTCGGTGAACCAATGCAAAAAAACAGCACGAATAACGTTGAGAACGCTATGTTAACTTGTGGAGTTTTTTTTTGTTTTGACTTAAAGAAAATTGAATTTACAACAGAAGAACAAATTACGAAAAAACTCTTTCATTACGAAAAAGTTTTAACTTATATTTCACGCTACGAGTCCTTTTGGTGACTGTTCCCGACGTACAACAGGCACAGGCTATTGAAGAACAAACCTTCGTCTTGTCGTCGGCTGTGCGCAGTCTTTCGCAGTACACCAGATAAGCGTATTTGCCGACATCGAGCGGAATCTCGGCACTGACATCTTTCGCCGCCAGAGCGCACCATCGCGACAAGTCTCGCAGATTGAACTCCCACGGTGCGCCTCGATGACCCCACGCGCGGTCAACCACGACCTGCTTGTGCACCTGAGCGGAACAGATGACGTTTTCGTTGAATACGACATTTCCGTTGCTTACATCGTTTCCGTTGCATACGCACCGGAAAGAAAATGTTGAAATATAAGCGATTGTCCATATTATACAAAATGTGATAAGGAAAAGAGCGCCCTGGAGATAGAAAGTGCGATACACAAAAAATGTTCTTGTTTGTTTTCAAAATTTAGTGATAAGGCACGATCCACTCTGCGATGGACAACACGAAGGCGCATAAGTGTCCAGCATGTTATTCAAGTCCTTTGGTACAGTTCAGTCGAAACATGCCCACGATACTGGACGCCTTTGTCAGTTGGCGAAGGGGTTTGAAATTCGAAGATTTCGATTCGAAATCCTGTGCTTTTTTGCCCTAAGTAGAGGTTTCCAGTTAGGAATTATGCATTCTACAAATCACTGTCTTTGTTGCGGAGAATATCGACGCGTATATCAGGAATGTTTGGTTCATCTGGTCAGGTGGGTTTTGAATAAAATCACAATGCCTGGGACAAAATAGAAAAAGGAAACACGGTGAAAGGAGAATGAGTCAACCAAATTACCCTATATTACACTATCCCCTAGATTCCATGACTTTCTTCCACAATCTGCCGAATATGCTTGAGCTTTACTGCGAGCGCAAAAAGTCTTGCTGGTGATAATAATCACCGCATACACAACTGCTCTCCAACTATACAAAGCGATTTGGCGGAAAAACGAAAAAAAGCACCTTCGAGTTGAAAGCAACCATCTTTTCCAATGACGGCCTTGGGAGTCGTGGGAAGGAGGTTGAGAGAATGAGCAAAAAGTCTTCAGCTGTCAAATCTTCGACGTAAACCTGCGATCAAAACAGATACACGTGAATAAAGCGCAGAAGTTAATTAGGAAGTTAATTCTTAGCCCAAAACATCGAAACGTGGCAGTTTCTTGGAGCCAGAATAGAAAAAAAACTAAAACATAACATAAACACGTCGAAATGTGTTCATCAACAAACGACAACGTGTGTGAAAAATTGCGCGGCTCGGAACATAGCTTTTGCGATTGTATCTTTAAGCGAAGAAGACGAAAATAACGGTTTCGACAGAAGTGCTGGTCAAGGACGTGATCAGTACAGGACGATTGCGTCAATTGAATTCTGGGTGCGAGAAAGAGACACGAAAAACACAGTGCAAGAGGTAATTGTTACGTCACATTTGACTTGACCGCGCTACAAGCTCACTGCGCTTTGCCATCATGTTTACGCTACATCATGTCTTGCACACGCTCTTGCATGCGACTGTGAATGCTGCTGTTTAAAGCAAAGTGCAATTAGCGCAGGTATGCTTTTCCGCTCAAGGTCTACAGTCGAGTGTGGGTTTAGGTAACACAAATATTCTACACAGCGATGAGCAACTAACGGTGGTAACCGAGAGCTGAACAGCACGGCTAATATGGAAGTCTTCGGGATCACTGTACAGCGTTCGACTTTCTGTCGGGTATTTCACCGAACAGTTGTTCCATTGACTGGGAAGAGCGTCGTTGCAGCACGGCGGAGTTTGCANTGGAGTAAAAACCAACGAAGCCAGTCGGGTGCTGAACATAGCATGCGTTGTTTGTTTACAGGAAAGCCATCATGAAAGTCTCGTTCAGGCAGGCAAGGCAAAAAACGAAGTGCTTATGTTGTTCCTGTTCTGTTGCATGCGACACAAATGCTCCAGACGAAGCGGTTTGACAAGGAGTGAAAAAGAAATTAACAGGATCTTTTAAACCACCCAAAAACACGGTCTTGATTGTGAAAAAGGTTCGAAAAATTGAAATCTGAAAACGATGACGAT
>JGI24159J19872_10002194_pt1 | contig 22908 bp, 15 predicted proteins | sample Ectturendosymbi4_FD_19872 | JGI IMG/M metagenome (IMG submission 19872) | reverse complement strand
CTGAGGATAGTCCATTTCTAATGATGGCAGCATTACTGAGCACGGTCTGCGGGTCACCACCGATACATCCGTCATCAAGGTACCAAACATTTAGGTCTGATATGACCTCGGATGTAACTCCGTGAATGGCGAGGGCAAAAAGAGCCGGGCCGAGAGGGTCACCTTGTTGCACCCCAGTGGCTGAGTCAAGGCAGAACTCTCCATTAAAGAGAGATGTTTTTGAAGACTAACAGTCCCAAATGAAAGGAAAGATTTCTGGGAGGTGTGTTTGGGCTGCTTGAAGAACTGTGTCTCGGCAAATGCTATTGAAGGCATTTTTTTTAGCATCACCAAGGTTTAGTAAAACTTTTTCACCTGGCGTTTGCGCCATGAAAGAGCGTGTGGCATAGACAGCGGCTTCACAGCCCCGGGGGATTCCTACCCCAAGCTGGGAGGGTTGGAGTAACTCGTGCAACCTTGAGATGTAAGGTCTCAAACAGACCTTTGCAACCAGGCGTCGGTAGGTGCACCCTACAGCAGTAAGTCTCAGGTCTCCATAGTTTTTGCGCAGTCCGTGTGGTTGTGTACCATAGAGGAAAGGCCGGAGGGCGGTTGGCAGGTGTCCATTCGTGAGGTGGTTAACTAATTCGGTTAGGCTGGTCAGGAGGAAGTTATGGCATCACGTGCAGAGGCAATGTTTCAAATGTTGTGGTCTCAGTCCTTCTGGGCCTGCCATGGAAGAAGGAAGAGATTGCAGTCTGTATTTGGTTTTGACTGAAGTATGTTGGTGGAGTGGGAGCGCTTGGGGAAGGGGATAGCATAAGGTCAGGTGGGGCCTGGGGGTGTTTTTGTTTAGGAGCATCAAGGGAATCTTTGCTTGGGTTAACAAAAGAGTTATCACCTGACAGTATTTGTAAGGCACCTTTGATATTGAAGTCGGACAGTTTTTGGTTCACCAGACTTTTCATATTTGTGTCTGGGTCCCTGTGGGCATTGTTCGGTTGTGGGGTTGCGTGTCTGGGAGAGACTTCAGGCTTCGGGAGGCCTGAAGTCTATCCCAGACTTTTTTCAGCTAGTCTTTTGTTGAACTTAGTGTATTCCAGTGCCATCCCTCCACTTGTTGTGAAGACAAGGAAATTGAATCAAGACTTCCCAATATCAATCACTCTTTCTCTTTGGTTGTACTTATCCTTCTTTTCTTTTGCATGTTATAGGCATATTTGAATTGTAATAAGCGCATACATTTCTTTATGTCATTACGATATGGCTTTGAACCATTGGTTTGCTTGGGAATGTAGCAGTTTTGTAACTTTTGATGATGTAGGCTATTGGGGACATGGAATACAGTAGCAGGAAAAGTTTTGGAAGATCATCAGACAAAGCAGAAGATCATTGTTTATATCTATATGATATATCAGACAATAACAAAAATATAAGATCATCTGCAAAATACAAACAAACTGCATTGAGACAGCTGGCTAAGCTTGACCTGGGTTACACTCTAAACAAAGTGAAAAGGTCAGGTTTACACTACAGTAATACAGTACTGAGTGACAAAATCTACACAGGCTTTCTTGTTCTATGATAACAATACAATGCTAACCTTGTAACCTGTAATTGTTTAGTATGACAAATGAAATCAGTTGTTCAAGACACAACACAAGCTTAGAATCATTGTTAGTGTGGTGTGATACAACTTCCATAAGCATCCATCTGTAGCAAACAATTAGCACAGTAAGCCAAAGGTGGAGCATAGGTTCAATTGTATTAGTTTCCAAACAGAAATGACAGGAAACATTACAGAACATGGGAGACATTGCCATTATGCCAAACATCAGATGCAAAAAAAGTTAGAAAAGCAAGCAGTGTACCCAAAGTTATCCATCTAGTAAATAACTAGTTAGATATTAAAGTCTGAACCAATTGCAAGGATCGTGACATAAACGTATCATCAGCATTCTTTTTTATCCCATCAAAACCATCACATGCACCAAGATTATTTGCCATTATTTTCTAAGAAATGACACTCAATACAGATGTACTATAGGCATAATTTTTTGACAAAGCATCCACAGCGCTAGAACTGAAAATTAAATACATGCAATGTGCTTTCCAGAGTGGTGTTGAATCTGGACATTATGTCATTCAGACAAGTTGACATTCTATCCATTACAGCAAATGCTCAATATTTTTAAATGTTTCTACTTCTTTACTCAGTGGTCTTGCTTTCATTAGGCTTCTACTTATTTCCATTTTGTGACAACTCGCACATTTTGCTTATTGTGGAGGTAACTTCACAGGAAGCTGTAGCAGTTTATTGGCAATAAGACAATGGTCAAAGTTTTAATGCCTCAATACCCCTAAGACAAATTTTTATCAATCGGGATACTCCTTTTCAACAGTTTAATAACAAAAAATTGTAAGAAATAAAATAGAACTGGTAAAGAAATACTCACTACAATAGTGAGGAAAAAGGTCAGTGCGAAGGCTGTATCACATTCATTTGCACCAATGGGGGTCAAATCTCAATACCCCCTGGGGGTCTGCTTTGTGGTTCTGTTAATAGTTTTTTCTCGTTAGGGTGTACCAGTAATGCAAAGAATTGAGGTGGGTGGAGAAAGTATAAATCTAGCCGAAATGAAACTAGGTAAGTTTTTTTCAAAGCAAGAAATTCTGATCAGTCAGTGTAAACAAGCCAAACATGAATTTTAAAATTCTGTTGGTGCCGTAGGTTTCCTACACAATCTACTATTCAATATATGTTGTAAATGGATGACTAGATCAAACATGTCATTTTGCATTTACATGCACCTTGCAATTTTATATTATTTGTTAGTACGTTTAATTTTAAATCTCTTATTTTTGGTGACATTTTTGTCTTGTTGTTTGCATTAAAGTGCTGTACCTCTTATGTGAATGAGCTCATTCATTTTATAGTAGAATACTGCTTCAGAAGTGCATTTATAAGTCAGACATCTCAGGTGTCTGTGCAAATGTTGTTGATGTTCTCTTACTTTTGTTTACCATATATGACTAATACATATTAGCCCTGTGTGAATTAGAAAAAACACTTGGGCAGTTTAAAAGATCTCAAATTGGTAAGGAAACTTAAATTTATATTTGTTTTATTAGCATTTTTCGCCATACCACATCATTACAAACTAACCATTTGCTTCACATAAACTTTATCAATTTGATCTATATATCAGTTGTATTAAATTTTCAAAGTACTTCTTAAAGGCAGTGTGCTGAGTTTTTATTGTAGTGCATCATATTACTGTCAATCATTATGTCATGGTCTGGTAATAGCTCATCAGCGCCTCCACAGTATTCCTCAGATCAAGGATGGAATGCTCAACCTGTTATGGCAGTTGAGTTGACAATTTCATGCAGGTGTGTAAATAGTTCCTTAAGCAGTTCATTTGTGATACAGACACCTGTCTGAATATGCTTTGTTACCATGTATCAGTCCATTTGGATTTTGAGAAGTACACTAGTGTGATTTCAAAGATAAATCTTAGCTTGTTTACTGGTACATGCAACATGAGTTATCATTTTTTGTCCATGACACAGCAATTTAGGTACTTAAAATTGTTGTTACGACAAACTTGTATTGTTCATTCTTAGTTTTTCAGTGGTTGCTACATTCTTTTACACAGATGGTTGGAAATGAATAGCCATAACATTAAAAAATGACCTATTTCCTCCATCACTGGACAGTGGTCCAATTAAGCTACCTTCATTTCTGATTGTTTACCCTGTGAATCACTCTACCAGTTGTCAAGGGTCATTTCACTTCAATACTAGAATTTGTTGGTCTCTTGATTTATGTACATTTTTTTTATACTGAATATAATGTTGAAACTTGCCAGGTGTCAGCACATTTATAACTGTTTTGTGGCAGTGAAAGGTTGCATCATAGATTTTACAAAGTTGAATTAAGCATCCAACAATTAGTGCCTGAGTTAGTTTTTGCATGTGATGAATTTATCAGTTGCTAAGTTGCGATGTCATCAGGAACCGATTTCATTCCTGGTTCATATGAAAATCCTGCATCTGTTATTGAATTGTCAGTCTTTTGCAGGTTAATGCTGTTTGTGTCCTGTAGTTTAATACAGTAGTTTATGATGATCTACTTACTGATGTATGATAAATGATATGTTGTTTTTGATAGAAAAATTCATTTTGTTACTATTCAACTGTTGGATCTAATCATTGTTATTACTACATGCTTGCAACTCTACTTCCACCATTAATGTTATTGTGTCATTTGTTTCTAAACTTGTAAGATTATTTGTGCATTAAATTTGTTTTTGTTTCAGAAAACTAATTGATGCTGATGTGTTTTCAAAATCTGATCCAAGTAAGTTGCCATGAAAGTCATCAAAATTGGAGTTATTTATTTTATTTATTGAATTAAATTTTTATGTGTGCACGTGTTTCAATGTGGTATGCTTTGCATAACATCAACAAAATATTTTACTAATCTTGTGCAGTGGTTGTCATGTACACACAAGGGATCGGTACTAAAGAGTGGAGAGAGGTAAGATATCAAATGCTACTGATGAAGGAGTTTTTGAACAAAACCAAGGACATGACTATACGTAAATTATTTTCTTAATGTATTATTAGTGTTATAAAATGTTCTTGATTTAATTGACTGACTTTTGCTCATGCTTATATTTGCATAAGTTCATGAACAACAGCTTTTTTTGGTGTTGTTTTAGTTTGGAAGAACTGAGGTTATATGGAACAACTTGAACCCAGACTTCGTTAAAAAGTTTTTGATTGATTACTTTTTTGAAGAACGACAAACAATGAGATTTGATGTGTAAGTGCTACATGAATCTGTTAGTTTTTTCAATCACAGTACTACATAATTTGCAATGAAATCTCTTGGTGAAAGTTAATGACAAGTCATATTTTGTAAATATGTGAAGATTGAAATGCATGAAAACAAGTGGCAGTTTTTATTTGGACACCATACAAGTGCTCTGAAGTCCTGTTTGTATATGTCAACCACTCACAACTTGACGTACGAGATCACTTGCCATTCTTGATGCACACTCGGCTCTGTGAATTTGTTTACTGCAACATGTACAAAATTGTAGCTATTTATGCGCAGTTTCGTTGTATCATGGTTTGTGTTTTGTACAAGGAATGCGCTGTATATTAACACAGGAATGCGCTGTATATTAACACATATATTTCGTGATTGGAAACTGCAATAACCTCCTTTAGCAGTTTTTTTTTCTGCAAAAGAACTGACAGAAAAACCATAACTATTTGAGCAGTACTGTTTATTAACAATTCTTGCCGCTACCTGTAAAGAACACACTTATGATTTAATCTTCGGTAGGTAATTATGAGTGGCTATTGGGGTTACCTAGTTCGGAGAAGACTACCATGAACATGAAAATTTTGTGTAAAAGCTTGTTAGACTTCAATTCCCATAGGAATTGTGTGCTTTTTAGCTGATGTTCATCACAAAAAAATGAAATGATTTTTTATGATTAATTATTGATTCTCGATGCAGAATTGCTTGTTTGATGTGTCTTCAATATCAAGACTGACTAAAAGAATGCAAATCAGCTTTAGAAAACGCATGTTTCGTACGCATGGTACGCATAACTTTTGCTACTTTTCAAATAGTGGTATTGATACATACTGTGGTTTGATCAATGCGTCCTGATTAAGGTTTCCTTTGTTTTACAGTTATGATGTAGACTCGAAAGGATCGGATTTATCAAAGCACGTAAGCATCAACTTTTGTGCTAAACTGTGATTAAGCGCAAGAGTTGTTCAAATGTAGTTTTGAGTTAGATAAAAATTTGTAAGTGGGCTTTTCTATACATTAATTGTCCTTGTTTTACAGGATTTTTTGGGCCAAGCTTTCTGCACCCTTGGTGAAGTTGTGGGGAACCCTGGCAGCAAGTTGCAGATGCCGTTGAAGTACGTAAGTGCTTGGCTACAAACAGAGCTGTAGTGCTGGAATTCAAATTTCAGGCTCCAGCTATAGGCATCTACATTTTTTGGCTCCAGCTTCGGCTCCAACTCTAGAAGTTTTTGGCCCGGCTCCGGAATAATTTGGTCCATTGAAAATGGAAAACCAAATTGTATTATGTGTACAACTCGCTTGCTCCATAAACTAGGGCTGTGGAACAAGAACTCAAATTTCAGGCTCCAGCTCTGGCTCCACCATCTAACAGTTTTTGACTCCAGCTCCAGCCGTCCAAAATTGCCTGGGCTCCGGCTCCAGGCTTCGGTTGAACAGCCCTGACTACAAATGGGTGTTACAATATATTCTTGCTACCTCAGCTGTACCGTAAAAGCTGTTGTATAGCGTTAAAAAACTTCTTTTGTTTCTTAAACATTAGCTCACCCCAGTGCGTCTGAATATTTCATTTAGTTTAATTTTGTGGCTTTCTGTTCGTTTTTGTTTTTACTTTGCGTATATGGAAGTTGTTATCTCAAAAATGCAAATAAAAAAGATCGTGTAGTGTTTAAGACTTTTTGAATGAGACTGAGTACACAGAGAGAGAATGCATATTACCTATCGACGTGTTGTATGTCACAACAGTAGCAGGGCTGAGGATCAACACCACCTGTACATGATTCAACACATCGCTTGTATGGTGCATTCGTTCACTTCTTCCCTTTGCTTTAGTTTAGGGATTTACTTCCGCTTTCACCCATCTGAGGTCTCAGCAAAGTTTATAAATAAAAGCGTATATTTTATTTTGTGTTGGGTGCATGATTTCCAACCTACTGCGAAATTTGCTTTTATTTTACTGTGCTTTAAGCTTTATCTTTTCACGAATATGTGCCACACAGGGGCACAGGAACACCTAACAAAGGTCTCATAGTAGTATCAGCGGAAGAACTGGATTCCTCGAAAGATGTACTATTTATGCAATTCAACGGAAGAAAATTGGACAAAAAAGACCTTTTCGGAAAATCAGACCCTTTTATGGTCTTCTGCCGATGTAACGAAGACAACAGGTGAGTTTTCATTTGTCTAGTACTTTAGAGTAATGTTCTTGCAGTATAGGAAGTGTCTCATGCATGGTTGTCAAGAGGAAGGGACAAGCTGGGTATTTCCCCCTACACGAAAAAGTCGCACGTGATCGTCAAAGTCAAACCAAATGAAAAGCATGATGTTTTACTTCCTGTGTTTCTATTTTGCTTATTTAAAACTGACGAACTGTTTTTCGCAACAAAACTATTAAGCATCCACGCGTTCACCGTCATTTTCCCGACGGCCCAGCATGGCAGTTCGTTTTTACATCAACCTAAATAACCCACACTGTTGTATGAAAGTTGAGCAGATTCTTTTGGGAACTGTGCATTATGAAAGACTGGGACGATTATGTAGATTTCCTTAAGTGACGTAACACTAGCAAAAATCAGCTTCATCTCACTCAGCAGTTGATTTTGTTATCACGAGGGCAACCAATTTTTTGACATAAAAACTTAAAATTTTGACTTCACAATTTACAAATTTTAACTTTTATTTTGACCTATCAGTTTTCTTCGTTTTCAGTTGAAATGCGGAATACAAAGCATAATCATTATGCAGTATTAGAAAACAAACCGAGAGGTTATCTGCAAAACCTGGTATAGCATGTTTTAAAATGTCTGGCTACTTTCAATTTCACGAAACGAACCTCGTTGATGCTTTGCACTGCGGCGATGTGCTTCCACCATAAACATTTTGTCACTTTTCACTAAGCTGGCACAGAATTTGCAAAATAATTCACCATAAGGTGTTGAGGTAAACTCAGAAGCATATTCATGCAGCATACTTTGAACGTTTTGGTTGTTTGGTGTGTTGATAAGTACATTAATAACTGCAGTAGAGCCAAATCTGAGAATATCATGAAGTTAAAACGTGATATATGCATAATGGAATGAGTATTTGCCAAATCAAGTACTGCAAGACCACGCTTCTTGCATTGCCATGCTTAGTTTACTTAACATTCAATCGCACAGTCCTGGGCTATCCTGGGCTCATTATTACGTCAAAAGTCGCAACAAACCCAATACTATTTCAGAATTGCAACTAAACTTACAAAAACATATCAAAATATGTTGTTTTAACTTTATTAAAATATCGATAGCGAGAAAAAATTCTGCAAGAAAATTTTGACCTAACGATAAATTTGACTTTTTTGACTAAACTTTCGAGTGGATAGAAGACGTTTCACCGCAAAGGCATAACGGAAAGCTTTTGTCCCGACCAAGTTCCAAATTTCCCTGATTAGTGATTTGATTTCCACTTAGGTTAATCGGTTTCAAATTTCCTGACGTATGAAAGATGGTAGTTCCAGTAATTTCCCTCTCAATTCTGAGATTAGATTTCGATTCGCGCACATTCGTTCGACCGAGATACAAGATTCGGTTAATCTGTCTTGGTTCATTTCGCTTCAAAAAGTAGCTGGGTTGGATTTGGCACTCATCCTTGACCTTGAAATTAAATCTCATATGCCCTGATTTCAATATTTACCCCATGTCTGAAGAGCTGCTTCACCCTAAACGCCTGTCTCGTACACTTGTGAGATAGGCCACTTATTATGACACGATTTGAATAGCACTTGGTATTTTCCCCCTCTGCAAAACTTTTTGCCGTCGCCCATTGCCACATTAGTGACTTTACCAACCAATATTTCGAGCACTGTAACTTGGCGTCAATATTACCACTCATTGGGATTCAATATTTATATGATCCATAGCTTCACAGTCTGCTACAAGACCGAAGTGATCAAAAACACTCTTAATCCAAACTGGAAGATGATTGAAGTTCCCGTGCGAACAATTTGCAACGGAGATTACGACAGGACTGTTAAAGTCGAAGTATACGACTGGGACCGCGACGGAGGGTTGGTGAAAGCATGTACTTCGGTTACAAGTGTCCAAAACGAGCTGATGCATAACTGCCGGCCGGTTACTTTTAGGATCTCGCAGTTTTTTGCAAAATAAATGCATAAAATATGGGAAAACCTGTATTTTTCGTTAACCTTGTGCTGACAACGCTGTTGAACTAGCTCAGGGGTTCCCAACCTTTCTCTGACCATGTACCCCTTCAGCTTTTCGACAGATGACCATGTACTTCTAAAATTTCTTATGACAATAAGGCTGATTAAAGTAACAAAAACCCACTGAATTTTTAATAGAACTTTTAGATTTTTAGAAATATGAAGATAGACTCGGTTTTTATTTCTCAAAATTAATTTGTGGCTGTACAATAAATGTACCCCTTCAGATAGGCAAATGTACCCCAGGTTGGGAACCCCCTGAACCAGCAGATGACATGGAACTTTGCAAGCGCTTACGCTTTTAACTAATCTGAGTATGTGAAACATCTGAAGTGATTCAGGCGGCGATTAAATATTTTGTGTGCGAGCGCATGTTTAATTTTCAAAACACGCTTGAAAGACAAGATGGGCTAAAAAAGTTGCGTAAAAAGCAAAGTATTTCTACACATGGATGGTGAGGACATTTTGAAAAGATAAGTTTTATCACTTGCGTCTGTTGTTTGATGAGTTTCATTGATAGTTGTGAATTCGGTGGCAGGTTGCGTGGAAATAGTTACCCTGTTTTATTATTTCAATCAGGAATGCGAGAGTAGTCATTTTTAAAAATTGAATACGTGTCCATGATAAGACGTGAGCTCGTTTAAAAAATGTTGTAAATGCTATGACTTCGCAAACCGACTCGGTGCTGGAAACAGCCGCTCGATCTGCTTTCCACCTGTATTTTGTGGTGATTTCCTGTTTTTGAGCATGTAGTAAAATTGCTGATGGTTACACCCGTGGTAGACGCAGTGTATTCGGTACTTTAAAACTGCACAGTTGTAAACTATACATGGATGCGGGAAGATGAAAGTCGGCAGCAGCCTTTGTAAACAAAGACCTTGTTTTGATTTAAAGGCACGACTTGATAGGAATTTTCACTACTTCAGTTAACCATTTGCGACGAGGACCTGGCGTCGACAACGTTTATGAGGTGAGGCGCTATTGCAATGAATACACGTGCTATGCTGTGATGTCAAGCTCGGGGTAGCCCGATAAGTCTTTAAAGCACGATATTGTGACGCTATGCCAAACTTAATTCATGCTGCCGTCATTCTGGCACGGCGGAGAGCTGAGCAACATTGTTTTCTCTTGATTGGCATTCCCCGTGTGCGCTGAAGCGTTTAATCATGACGATGACGACAGGTTCCATTTATATCTCATTGCAAAGTCACAACGGACATGTTTTTTTTGTTTTTCGGGCAACTCAAAGTTATGCCCTACAAACTTGATTCAGAAATGGATATAATGTTTTCTATGTCTGTGTGGACTTCGTAGCGCTATTACTTGGCTTCGAACAATTTTTTCCGCTGTTTTCATACCCACCTCAACAGCATGTGTTATAGGTAGTAAACCTCATTGGCCGTTTCAAAAACAAGATGCTTTGATTCAAACCAAAGCTTCACTGACATTTGCAAGGACGTCCAAAACATTGAACGACCTGTCGATCAAGCGCGCCTGATGAAAATTAAGTAAACTGTCAGGAAGTCACCTGCCTTGCGCCACTCCACTATTGATTATTATCCATGAAGCGTGGAGCGTTGCTCAGCAATTAGCCCTGTGTGTCGGTCTATCGACTTGTTTTTCGCAGTGCGTCCACCCGAAGAAAAAGCTGAAAAAAAAGAAATACAAACATTCTGGCATCGTTAATTTGGTCAGCTTCAGGATACAGAAGCAACATACGTTCCTTGATTACATTCGCGGCGGGTACGTTGGTGCGGTTCACCTGGCAGACTGTGTGGCGTTCTAGGTTGTTTTCGGCGGTCGTCTTCAATTGTTTGTGAACATGGTTGCTAAAGTTACCTTTTCTGCTTCAATTGAATTGAAGAAAAAATAGTTTTACATCTTTTTCACGTAAAGTTATTTTGTAAAATGTAGTTTCGTTCCCGAGCTTTACTGGTCTTCGGTCATCTCACCCTTTTTTCGATAATAGTAAAATTATGGTAATATAATATAATTAGAGGGACGTGTGTGACCGCTGTTTGTCTTGTGAAGCAATCAGTCAGTAAACACTTTTTTTCTGCGATTTTTACCTCGGAGTTACTTCGCCATCAGGAAAGATTGTCACTGACTGATATCGCACTATTAACGTGAAAAATTTCGTGTGACGTCACTCGATCAACTTCGGTACACGGTATTAATGTATGTTCAATTGTGCTCACTGTTTGGGAGTCTAGGTCTAGGGGTTCGGCGTTGCCAATCGCTGGTAATGTGCAGTGAATACAAGCCGCAACAGGCAAAGCTTGAACTTCAGTATGTGGCGTGTTTCTTGTTTTTCTGGAAACACGCCTTGTGCTGCTTTCGTTTCAGGCGTTTTTTCGTTTTGTACAATTCATTTACGTGGGTAGTCAAATTGACAACTTCGAAGAACATCTGGTAAAAGTGCTGAGGCAGCTTTGCTTTAATGACTTGTCTCGGTGCCCTGTGCGGAGATTTATCTGAAATTTTCCACTTGGTGATTTTTCTACAAATTTCAGGACTGAATTAAACTTCGTTGTTGCCATCGACTTCACCGCCTCCAATGGTAATCCTCAACAGCCTTCTTCGTTGCACTACATCAATCCCCAAGCACCTAATCAATACGCCCTTGCCATACAGGTCGGTGGGGTGTGCTTTTTTTTCAATAAATTTAAGGGGGAACTTTTAAAATCTGCAGCTTATCTATACCTTACGAAAGACAGAGTTCATAAACTTCGTGCTCCAAATACATGTACGCTCAGAATCGTTTAAACTGCAAGCTTTATCAGAATTTACCAATACTCGCTTGCCGAGACTTAATGGTGAAAGAAGATAATTACGGTGAAAGTGTTGCCCAGCGAACCACTGTCTTACTTGTAAGCTTTTTTATTGTAGGTGCGTGGACTGTGTAGAAATTTAAATATTTGACATGGGGGGGATCTTGAACTTTTTGCAACGTATCTCAGACCTCTCTTACAGTTTTGTTTGTGTATGCTTGGCGCATCTGAACCGGGAACATCTGCCACGCATAACTTTTGCTGACGTTAATCAAGTCGATATGTTTTATTTCTTTTTAATGTCTGTCCCGCTCAACGCAACATTCTTGGCTAAGTGTGAGGTTTATTAAAATCTCCAAATGACTGTTATTAACTTTGTGGTTTTGTTGTTTCTGTACCGTTTGTGTCGTTCCTTTAGGCGGTTTGCGCTGAAACAAGCGAAACCATTTTACTAAACTTGGATAAATTAATGGATTTCTAGGATTTTTGCATTACTAGAAGATAAACGGCCATGTCGACCATTTATGGTTGATCTTTTTCGCTTGGAGTAATTATGCCATTTTTACAAATTCCTGCTCAAAACTATCGGGTTTCTCAGAAAAAGGGCAGTGTATTTGTTTATACGCTGCATTTGCAGCAGCGTGGCAATGTCGTTGCTTGAAAATCCCGCGAACTTTTACAAGAAATCAGCTGTGACTGAAAAACGCCTCGGACCTTTACGCAAACTCCGCTGTTTTTGCGATAGGCTGTTGGAGAGATCATACAAGATTACGACTCTGACAAACTGTTTCCAACGTACGGTTTCGGAGCTCGGCTTCCACCAGACGGTAGAGTCTCTCACGAATTTCCTCTCGTAAGTACATTCCAATGCGGTTATCTTCGCCTCCAGCGATTTCACTTCTGCTGGTGACTTTTAGCTTTGCTTCCGCTGGCGATGAATTTGCAGTTTCTGTATTACTTGACAAGCTTAGCAGCTAAGATCTGCCAGCTTCCTTGACTTTGTGGACCTGGTCATGGTCAAGTGCTTCAGAAAAACATGCTCACTTCGTAAAGAAGTCTGTGCGCGTAGTCAGCTTTTGCAAAGCGTTGTCTGGCCTGTATTTGCACTGCGCAGTCGCTGTTCCGAAAGAGCTGCTGTAAACAGTTTTTGTTACTGAATTTGCACCATGCGCTTTCAACCCGCGTCAGAATGATCAAAGCTTAGTGAAGTGGCTGCAATGTCAACTGTCGTCAATTTTATGCGCTTTACATAAATGGCAAAACGGATATACGACAAAGTGGCACCGTTCTTCAATCGCACTGCAATGGTTTGTAGTGCGTCAAATCGTACCTAATCGGTGGCATGTGTGGTGACGCCTGTTTCGGCGTACCACACCTAGGGTTTGCTCATACCTGCGTGTAAAGTCCTCATTTTCGTATGCGCTTGATTACGGCGAACAGATAGCCGTACGCACGTAACTTACTGCCTTATCCATCAACATCGGCTTTTACTCGAAGCTCAAGCAAAGGTCTACATCAACAACCTTTTCGGTCAATAGGCAATGCATCGTCATCCTTGCAATGCTTCAGTGTTTCTCGACGATTTTCAGCACGCGGCCCACTTTCGCTGACAATTTTCGTAAAACGATGAAAATGTTTGACACATGCCAAAGTAACAAAATATCAACAAAACATGCAATTTATTACCGCTAATGGGCAACTTCAGCTCATTATATATGATAAAATCAAGTTAAGGTTTGACAGGAGACTAATCAGTAGAAAATCACCAAATTTCCAAGAAACCCTGTAGTTAATACGAGAAAATTGTACCATCCTGGAATGCTTCGCAGCCCTTCTGTTGGTAAGCGCTGGCTATGTCACTATGTTTATTAAGATTTTCAGCATGCACAAAACTACCCAATACATGCGTTAGCGCAAGATGTAAATAAGGTTGGTTCGAGAAAGGGCTGGAAAATTTGATGAAAAAAACTGCTCTGTTCATATCGTGGAAGAGTTAAAGTCAAGCTAATTTCATTCTGACACCGCAGCAAATACTCTGACATGCAACAATTGCTTGGAGCACCGGTTAAAGTAAATATCCCGCTGAAAGAATGCAATTGTCGCTTCAGTGAAAAGTCTCTGCCTGAAATATAAAATTCGCTGGGTAGACCACTGCCCCCAAGTTAGTATTTTAAGAATGTCCGCCCATAAAGTTTCAAGTAGAGGCAGTGCTTTTTTTAGTCAATTTCGTTGATAACGCCGTGAGGGTAATCCAACACTGATCTAACACTGATTAAGAGAGCGATAACTGAAGACTTAAAAATAGCAGCTTTCTTTATAATTTCTTCAGCTCCATAAAGGGCTTAATCGGGCTTTTCTAAGGAAAATGTTAGGTACCCGGTATGGACCTGTAGGGACCCGAAAAACTTCCTACTAAATTTAATATAATTGAGGTGTTTTGAGTGCGTAACAACGCATCCATTATTACCATTTCATAATATTAATCGCAGTATCCGTTCAGATATCTTGATAATTTTCTCTGATTCTAGGTACCCCATTTTCAATTCTAGGGACCCGAATCGGGTCCTTAAAAAACCCTGGTCTTAGTTCTTCATTCCTTTCGTGTCCGTTCAGTTGACATCGTCGCGTTCATACATGGTTCCAAACAATTTTATTTCTCAGGGTTCGCACAGCATAAGCCAGGGGTGACGGGCAGACTTGTTCAATAAAAAAGTCATCTGCAGAAAACCAAAAGAACCAGCGAGCCGCAAAATCAGTTTGTAGTGTCAATACAAACACAGCAAACAATGCAAGTTTCACATAAAATTACCTGCAGTAATTGAACACAATAAACGCATTATGTATCAATACTAGCTTTTTCTTTGATTTGCTAGTCACTAAAATCTGGACGATACGTTTTTAAAGCTGCGCGAATTAATTCTCCCAAGCGTTGTTAGGGTTGCACCATGTTTTGGTTTTACAAACTACATTACAGAGAATTAAATTTCACAGTAATATGTCCTGCTAAATATAGAAATTAGTCGTACACTGGTCTTTTAAATTCTGGGTATTTTACTTTGTGGAACCTGTCGCCAGAACTCAACTGTAGAGTGGCATTGACTGAAATTTTTTAGGTCCAGACCTTGGCTTTCGGTCAATTTCATTGTTACAGCAGACAAGTTTGTGACAAACTGTTGGCGAACTGGGCAGCCATCACCAACTACATTAAGGTTGAATGGATTTACAAGGAATGCAAAGCATGGCTTTCATTCATTCAAATGGTCAAATCTGGCTTGGAACTCCTCCAATAGTCTTACAATGTATTTTTTATTCTTCCACTTCGTGGTCTGCAACTGCCTTTTTACGAAAAGAATTCGTTCTCATTCTGACATTTCTAAAATAACAGTATGTTTTTGACAGCATGCCTCCTTGAAAAATTTTAATTTTGTTTTGAAACTTAGTAGCCTAACTTCAGCTTCAGGTTCACTGTTTTTGTTATTAAATCGCGTAGACTCCCTGGTAACCTTACGAACTCGTGAAAACACATTGATAAATGAAACAAACATTAGATATGAGGCCACAACTCGCCATCAGTTTGAGATGAAGAGCCACACAAAACATGTCGGCGAGCCGCGGTTTGCCCAACACCGACATAAGCCATGAGTTGAAGGAGTACGGTCGACGTCGCAAAACAGTGTGCTTGTTACGACCTCTTAGGTTGCTTAATCAATTAGATGCGTTGTGCATAACCGTGCTTAAAAAAAACCAATAGATTTGATATAAATTCGTGCAGAATTTCAACCCATCGAACCCGAACTGCTTCGGCATCCAAGGAATCATGGAAGCTTACCAGTCCAGCATCAGAGCTGTGGCACTTTACGGGCCAACCAACTTCTCACCGATCATCAACACAGTTGCGAGGTTACACGGTTTACTTGCTGTTGACGCAGTTTTGTCGTAGCGGCAGATCTTGTGTACAGAATAAGGATTAAGCGAGCAACGGTTTTGCCCGTGTTGCCCAAATCCTGCGACTTGGTGGTTCAGAAGCAGAAAGATGCTACTCGTGATTAGATGTTAAAGCACAATTATAGGAGAACACCGCAGTCAGTTAAATTGTTTTCGCAATCCAACGCGAGATACAGGATTGCTTAATTCTGGAATGCGGAAACAGCTTACTTAAACTTACATTGCACAACTAGTTCATGCCCGTAGCGAGGTTCTCGGCTTTCTGAAAAGTCTGTATCCAATTAAGCCGACGTTTTATGGACAGGCATGAAAAAGCTGCTGTTGGATTTTTTCCAAATTTCTAAAGATCAGGGAAACCAGTGTTTGAATAATTTATGATGCTGAGCTGGTTTCACCTGAAGTTATAGACTCGATAACAAGTTTGGACGGAATAAAATGTACGATTCAAATTAACAATCGAAGCAAATCGTTCGTACAGGAATTTACAAAACATTTTCTGAAAACTGCGAAAATTACGGTCTTACGAAACGTGCAGGAGCGAGTGTTGTTTATCGATCTTAATTTCTCATCTGCCAATGCGCTCCTTATAAGCAAAAAACAATCCTGCAGATTTTGATTGTACACAGAATGGCATCGTCGTGCACGGACGCATCCCAATACTATGTGTTGCTGATGATAACGGACGGCGTGATATCAGACATGGGAGCCACGAAAGAAGCCATAGTGAGTGCATCGCGACTTCCCGTCTCAATCATCATAATTGGGGTGGGAAATACCGAATTTGATGGTAAGCAATAACTGCTCAAACAAGAGCTGCCTTCGTTGCAGAAAAAGGACAGAAAGGTGCATGCGCACACAGAGTTGTAAACAAGCCTCATTTTGAAGTCCGAGCTTGGCCCGAGCCCGACATTTATTTTGAAGCGCTATTCAGGCCCGAAAGGCGAATTTACTGATTGAGTCAAAATATGCGCAACTGCGGGGTGTTGGTGGCGTAGAAAACTGACTATGACTAGTTAATTCGCAATTATCGCTGTTTTTTTCTATGATGCGTAGATAATAATTCACAATTATCGCTGTTTTTTTTCTATGATGTCATTTTGTCACCAAATTTATTTCCGTCTATAATGTACGTGTCGTCCATTGTGAGCTTGCAATTCCGCCCAGCTTTCTTCCAAGTTATCGTTTTTAGTTCAACTGGTGAGTGACGAGGTGAAGCATTGCAATTATATTGAAGACATGTTAATTTATTAAACTAATGGCCGATGGATATTTATGTCTAAAAGAAGTTTTCATCGACACAGCGCAGGAAGTGGAACTTTAAATATAAACAATAGATCGACGCAGCAGGAGTCCGAACCACATCAGTGTCAAATTTCAACACGACCTATTACGTATAAACTAAAAATGAAATTCTGTTTTTGTTAACTAAAATCGTATTTTTATGAAACTGATTTGAGTAGAAAGTTTTGCACCTGTTGTTTGTCGCAAGTTATCTCAGCGTATGTTTGCGCCGATTCGTCCTCCCCGCTGACTGCTTTGCGAATGTTGCGATCACAGCAAGAAGCGCCGTGGGTCAGAGGCAAAAAGAGCAGCATTCGCTGTTTTCAGCCGGGAATCAATCCTGGTCTACCGGCATACCAGGCGCGTGCTCACTCACTTCGGACCACCTGTCAATATTATTATTCATGAGGTTTCGCGGAAGCCTTTCCACTGTGTTTATCAGGCGCGTCTTGGCTTCTGCAGCCTGACCAAGATAAGCTCGACTGTGATGTGCAGATCATCCCGCAGAACCTCGCTAATTTTTAGCGCAATATTTTACTGTCGCAGTATGTTCTGGCAATTTTAACGTTATGTGACATTTACCCTCAGCCCTGTGAGATATCAATAATTTACGTGTGGCACTTGTGGTGCATATAATCTGCTGTATTTTTCGTTGTCTCATTTAAGCCTTACAAAGCAATGAATGCGGTCAAATTTACAGACGTGCTCGTTCCGAGTTTGAGTGCTTAACCTGTAAAATTGCTAACATTTTGTATTTTGTTTAGCAATGGAGGAACTCGATGGTGATGTTGTTCGTGTTTCTTACCGGGGAGTGGAGGCTGAACGAGACATTGTCCAGGTGAGTTGATTTTCTCGTTTCTTCCTGAAAAAACAGTTCTTGTGTGAAAAAATCTTTTGTATCTGTTTCCCCACCCTCTTAATCTCATCATACTGCTGGTGTCTGTTTTTATAATGCTAGCCGGTAATGTATAGCTATTTACGAAAATGGTTACACTAAATTTGGGACTGTCAATGCAGAAATAGATAGTAAGTTTCGGTTTGCGTTCAATCCCATCCTGTAGCGATTCATGGCATTTGTTTTTAATCAGTTCGTGCCGTTCCGGGATTACGTCGCTCGAAGTGGAAGTCAGATCTTAAGTCAAGCCAGGCTCGCAAAAGACGTCTTGGCCGAAATCCCGGACCAGTTGGTCGGTTATATGAAGTCAAGACATCTACGGCCGGGCACTCCGCCGCCAACTTACACTAACAGCGCAGCACACTCTTCAGCCCGACCTCCTCCACCAGGTTACACATAAACTCAGCTCGTGTTGGGGAAATCCGCGCAAACCACTTTTGTTGAGAAAGCTTTCTTGTTGTCAGTAGTGGCCTCGAACGAGCAGCAGTCAAGTGAAGTTGAGATGTGTTGATGGCACTGAGACGAGCTTTATAAACGGAAGCAACGACTCCGTACCGCACTTTGCGTATATCGTAAAATGTTGCCATGTGTTTTTACAGTTTCACCGTTCTGTGATAATTGTAAGAAAAGCTTCCAATGTGAGGTCATTTGAAATTCTTGTTTTTTACTCGTGAATTAATTACCTATTAGTTTGCTCAGTGTTTTGGTTTTCCACTTTAATTTTCGTTGCCTTTTTGATTTCCTTTGCACTGCACTACCAACTGCTGTTCATCGAAGGTACTGCTGTGACTGGCGGTATTTTTAGTTGTAATTTTTATAGCACATGTTGCAAAACTTTGTTTTTTAGTTGCATTCGCTGTTTCCTATTGAGCAAATCCCGTATTATACTTTGCTTTTTCGTTTTTTTTTTACGTGCGACTTGAAAGTGATTGTTGGTGTGCAGTCTCTGCCGTCGATTCGCGCAAGGAGTTCATGACTGTTGCCTTAAGCTTCGTGCTGCGCTCTCGGCCACTTCTAAGATCAGCGAAAGTTTCAAAAATCCGTTTTCAAGGTGTGTACGAATACTTTGCACTCAGTCCGGCGTGCATGTTAGCTTCAGCCCATCGCCATGCAAGACAACATGCGGCGGCGCCTTGTCTGTCCCAGTGAGGAGATGCGAGCATTCTAACCAGGAGCCGTGACGTGCTGTGTGACGCGCCGAAAAGGTATAATTGCAGACGTGAACTGTACTGCTGCCAAACAAGTTGATCTCAGTCGTAAACGTTGACCTGTGCACTGGAACCAATCGTTCGCTCGCCAAGATGGTAGCATCGCGAATCGCTCCTGACGCGTGGTGCGTCAACAAGATTTGAAAATATTGTCAATATCGATCGTAAAAGCGACCGCAGTTCATTCTCCGCTTGTCCAGTCATGTCTGGTCAGAGGTGTAAAAAGATCATGTTTCAATCACAGTGGAGCGCAAGTACTCGAATCATTATGAAATGCAGGTGCGATGGTCACCAGGTTTTTGCCGGTGTTGTGGTTGGTGATGGTATTTTCGTGCCGCCAAATTTTCGCAGCTCAGTTGTTCAAACGTCTGGCGAACATGTGCGTTGTGTGAGCTCCGCTGGAATGTGTGTCCTTGTCAGAAAGTGTCGTCAAATGTTTTTACTGCGCTTCTTTTATTGGTGATGTGGCGCGTTCTTGTTGATATTTTCCCAAATAGCCCAGCCGCAAGTGCTGTTGTGCGCTTGTCTCCATTCTCTTTGCAAATACCGCAATTGAAACACGCGCTGTCCAGTCAGTCGTTTTAGACGCATTATGTTTTTATCGAGTTGAACGCATTCAGGAAAACTTGTAGCATCCAACGTGTTATGTACAGTTTGTGTTTATTTTGCGTTTTTCGGAAGTGGTCAGTGCTGAAAAAAACGCATTCGTCAATGCGCTGCAACTGGGTTTTTATGAAAGTTTTCCCACATGCTCACAGGAAAATCGAGACACTAACATGGATGGAAATGCTGAAAGAGTAGCCTCAAAAATTTGTTCGTACGAGAGTTTCATTGGTGTTATTTATCACTTAAAAGCACTAGTGTTTCTGTATGCTTTCGAGGAATCAGTCGGCTGCCATCTGCTTTCGTCTTTTTGCGATGATTCAAACTTGCACATACCTCTATTCAAGTATGCACTTTCCACGATGGGTGTAAGCAAGGAATTGATCAGCAAATTTTTAATAGGAAATCGATTTCACGTAAAATTACACATCCTCAGTCCTTATTCAAATCTATTTGAATCTATTTGAATAAGGACTGAGGATGCGTAATTTCACGTGAAATCGATTTCCTATTAAAAATTTGCTGATCGATTCCTTGCTCACACCCATCGTGGAAAGTACATACTTGCTGTTATTTAAATTTCAAATTGATAGATGCGTTGCAGATGTGTTGTGGCATGTGTGTCTTCCATAACAAAGTAGCACCCTCCACGTAGCGACTCATCCTTGTTCTTCCATCGAGCTCCGATATCACTGATTGCAACAAATACATTTATTGTGATTGCCTATCTGCAGCGCATCTATCAATGTGACAAATTATTTGTTTTTATGTGTTTCTCTCCCATCGTGTAAATCTGTGTCTGCGCTCCGTCTCTTCCAACTGTATTATCGCTGTGTTGCCTGGAAAAATATCGGATGCTTTTCTCTGGTGTCTGAAGGGATGTTGTTACAAGCATTTCGATGTAATTACATTTACTTAAATTACAGTCACATTTAGTTTAATTATAGTTCCGTGATTTGCAAAAAAAATTGTTTGGTAAGGTATTTTTGGTTGCAATTAACGTATTTTACAACGTGATTTGTAAAGTGATGTTATTGTAGTGAATCCGGGAAACGCCTCAAAAGCCTGGTGCTCTTGATTTTCAGTCACAAAATGGTAATTACTGTTGGCTTCAGTGGGATGACTGAGAATCTTTTCATGATTGTGATATAAAATACAGACAATGGAGAGTCGAAAATGTAAATGTTTCGAATAGGTTTTGTTAGTTCAAAGGCCAGAAATACGTGCAAAGATTGACAAGACAATTTCGTTTAACGGAACGCGAATGGAAAATAGTCTTAAGCAGAAAAATGAAATACTATTTGAATCTAACTGACCGTTTCTGATTAGAACCTGCAATTGATAGTATGCGGAACTAATGTGACTAAAAACAAATTGCTAGTGCTTGGTACTACCCTGCGGTCGTAACTACTTGTTCTCGATAGAAATTGTCCAGGTGGCTGTATTCCGGATACCCAATCTTCCCATCCTCGCGGGCATCCAACTTGCTGAGCTTCGTCGCAAAGGAGCCACAGTGTTTCTAGAACGCCGGAACATGAACACGGAACACGGTTCCTTTAAATCGGTCTTTGTTCCGATCCATACCTATGGTCATGAATCTTGGGTTGTGACTGAAAAAATATTGTCACGTGCAAGCGGCGAAAATGGAATTTCTGTGGAGTCCACGGTGTGACACTTCTCGACAAAGTGAGCATCTGTGGCAATCGCAAAGCCCTGGATGTCGAACCACTTCTCCGAATCGAGAGATCCCAGCTACGTTAGTTCGGTGATGTGTCCTGTGCGCCCCATGTAAGACTGGCGAGGCAAGTCCTGCTAGCTAACTCACGGGAAAGCGGCCCAGAGGTCGTCCAAGAACCAGGTGGAGTGACTACATCACCGACCTTGCTTGATGCCGTCTTGGTGTGGAGGCAGCAGAATTACCTGAAATTGCTGTTGACCGTGAGGTATTTCGAGTCTTCCTGGAGCTGCGACCCTCCCTAGAGGAAAAGCGGACATGAAAATGAATAAATGAAGAATTATAATCCATATAAATTAACAAATAATTGTTAATCTCCAGAAGTACCATCTCGTATAGAAATAAATGTTTGAAACAATAAAATACACGTTATGAAAATATAAACGTACCATGCCATAAATTTTAATTTGGCCTACTTTTAATCTGGTACAGAAGCATCCGATACACCAGATACCACAATTTCACAAAATATACATTACAGAATGCAGTCGCAGAGAACTCACTGAAATACTATTAGGTTTTCCAGATTCAGATGGATTAAATACGCCAAATCGCTGGGCAAAACGTGCCAAATAACCTCGACAAATCCCAAACAGGCTGAAAAAATCGGGAAGTTTTAGCTCAAAGTATACAGACAAGTTTTGAAAAAAGCCAAGCAGTGATTTTTACTGACAACACTACTAAAAGGCCGAAAAAGTCCAAAGGACCAGGTGGAGTGGCTACATCTCCGACCTTGCTTGGTCCCGTCTTGGCGTGGAGCCAGCAGAACTACAGTATATGATGAGATTGCTGTCGACCCTGAGGTATTCCGAGTCTTACTAGGGCTGTTACCCCGCGACCCTCTCCAGAGGAAAAGCGGGCATGAAAATGAATGAGTAATTTTCCGAAATAAACCTTCCTTTGTGACAGTTGTATTTTTTCTTTTACACATATTTTTGGCGGGGCCCTAAAACAACAGGGACCTAAGCTTCGATATGCACCTAAGCCTCGACTACTTTAGTGGCTACGATAAAGCTTTTGAACCTGGAGCAAAAATTTCGACATGCATGCGGGGGGTAGCTTGCGCTTCAACAAGCACGAATTACGAGCAGATACGTGCAATAATTTATTGAAATGTATATTTCGTTTTGTAGAAAACTTTGGTTTTTGAATGCATTCGATTTCGTTGTTTTGACTGGGCAGATTTCCCTGACAATTTATTCATTTTCTTCCAGAAGATAATAACTATATCCTACAGAAGTTAAAGAACCCAGAATGCAAAAACCGTGTATGGACTATGGATACTTTAAATTTTTCACCCATCTACCTCAAAGGCGCAGCCAGGGGGGGGGCTGAAGGGGTTCAAGCCCCCTCCCCCTCAGCAATCAGAATATTGATGTTTATTTCTTAGTTTTTCACCAACATTATACTGTAAGTCGAGATCAGGTGCATTGCAAAATGTTCTTTGGCAGTACCA
>JGI24159J19872_10002193_pt1 | contig 22913 bp, 10 predicted proteins | sample Ectturendosymbi4_FD_19872 | JGI IMG/M metagenome (IMG submission 19872) | reverse complement strand
CAACTTTCCCTGTATTCTAATCTCAAGGAAATGTACACGACAGCTTTCAGACATAAACTTATTCACAACTCCACCACACAGTCCAAAACAAGTAAAATGGCTGCAAATGGCGGCAATGTTCCACACCTACGGGCGGTTATTACATCACACACACTATGCACGTTAAGATGATGTACTGTACAATGCACGCCGCTGCACTACAACAACTATGAATTTACGAGTCATTTGATGATTGTTGGTTTACTAAGCACTGCATTATTTAAGTATTTAAAATGTCAAGACCAACGGATTTCCAAAAATTGTAGAATCACTTTCATATTCTGCAGTTCATGAAATCTCTGACGGGGGGCCCATTTTTTACATTTAGCTTGCCAAGGGGACGGCGCGCACCCCTCCCCCCCGTCAGTTACGTCGTTGCCCCCAATCTAAAATTTTGATGCGATTTTGAAAAATGCAACAAACCTTTCTGTCGCCCCAACAGGTGTTGTTTTGCATCATTACTAAATTTTCAAAGGCAAAAAACTGATGCACTAGACTGAGCACCATTCGTCGAAACCTTTAAACCCCTGCAACCCTTTTTTTGTCTTCATCACTTTCGAAGGACCCCCAATGACGTTATTTTGTATAAGGAGCCGATAACAGTTCTTCGATAATCTCTATGGTAAGAACAACATTTCTTGAAAGAAACAAATCCTCTGCAGGTACACTGACGTGGGTTTTGCAACGTACGTGAAACAACTGACTTCTCACCATGATTCTGCTTCGTTCCATAGGTAACTTCTTTGTCATTTTCCAAAAAAATTGGAATTTAACAACGCATAATCATGGTCGTGTCTGACCAAGCAAGTTGCTTCAGTCAAAAAACGTTGTTATTAATCATCACACACGAAACATCGTTACTTATGGTTGGAGAGCACTCTTTTTGCTGACAGTTATTTTTAAAGTAGGAGTAAGTCGCAAATAAAAATTCCATCGAGCAACAACAGGCAGAAAGTGAAGTTTCGGCTGGGAGCACTGAAGTATTGCGTTTATTTTTAAACAAGCAGCATTGGCGCAATGCTGTATTTTAAACTCAGCAAAATGCAGTATTTTGAATTCTCTGCCTTAAAAAGCATTTCACGTTGCTTGGTACCAGGCTCGTAGCCACGAGGGGCATTCGGGAAAAGTGACACCCAATCTTTTTGTTCCCTCCAAATCTTGCTGTGCCCAGAAAAATTTGTTTTAAACATATAATAAAAACAAAAATCTTTCTCTCCCAAAAAACATATTTCTCCCCTCAAACCTTAAAACCTGGCTACGGGTCTACTTGGCAGGACATGCTGGTTTCGTTGTCAGCTGATTTCTCAGGCTCTCTGTTAGAGTACAGACTGAAATGAAACTGACATCTTTGAAGGTCGCATATCTTTAATTATTACCGTAGATTTTTATACTTACAAAATAGTACTTTTCATTAACGCTATGGTGCCCAAACCCGGCTCGAGCGGGACATTTATTTTTGAAGCCCGATTTAGACCCGAAAGCCAAATTTCTGAAATGAGTCAAGATATGTACAACTGCGGGGTTATGGGTGGCGCAGCATAAAAACAATATTAATTTGTAATTCACACCTAGTTTTCTTCAGAAACGGTGTCCTAACACACTGATCGTCGAAATCAAAACACCTGTCATTTTGGCACTTGAAAGGAAATCATAATCCTTCCTTTCCTGGTGCTCAATCTCACGAAATCGTTTCTTAAAACAAGACAAGAATCGCGTGACTGACTGATCTTTTCGACGCAACTCCGGCGCGTGCTAATTTCCTCACCGCTGTCACCTTCTCAAAAAGCGTGTGAGGCTAACCCGAGCAAAAAACAAAAAACGCAGCTGTGTTTGCAGTTTCAGAATTAGATGAAGAAAAATCACATTCACTTCAATCACAAAAGTCACCGCGGCGACAAATCTACACCACGAAAGAAAACAATCGTTACTCTGAATATTATACTGTATAATAAATTTTGTATGCAGGCCAGCGATCGACCTGAAACATTTTGACAAAATTAAGCCCGAAACCCGGCACGACCCGAAAAGCCGGGCCCGACTAACAACTCTGCGTTACAGAAAAAATTCAATTGCGTAGATACCTTGGTATAACCTCGTTCCTTTTCTAAACTACTCCGCCAGCATGATTCATCTACGATCTTTGTATCCTTTTTCGATATAAAACTGCGTGCCGTTGGTTTCTTTCTTAAGTTTCACAAAGCATTTGTGACATATGCTTTAAAACACGTTCACTCGCTATCCTCAAGTCCTTGCTAAACCTCTGAGCATGCGCTGCACAAGCAGTTTCAATGTCAAGGCTTCAAAGTTGCAACATAGCTATCCAACGATTTCGCAGAATAGCATCCTGTTTGTTTTTTTCTGTTTTTCTCAATCTGTGAATTCGTGGAAAAATAATCTCATCTCGTTTTTTGTAAGTTTTTTTTATGGACAGTATGCTGCCGTTGCAGGGAAAATTCACATCTTCACACTGGTTTCGAGCGACACTCTTTAATCCAATCATGCCTTGGTACAATTTTGGAAAAACATCGGCAACGTAGGTGTCTTTGGCTTAATCGTGTGTGTCAGTTACCTGGTGTTCTGGAAGGGCACCGTAAGATTGGCAAACCGCGGTAATTATCACCATACACAGGAAGGGAGACAGGAGAGAATGCCTAATTACCAGGATATGTCTCTCCTTAGCATCCATGGAAAAGCGTATGCCAAATGCTTTGAAAAAAGATGCCGTGAAATAATTAAACCAAAGCTGGATGATACCTAGTGTGGTTTTCGTCTCGTCCGTAGCCGCCGGGTATTGGCCGTCAAGTCATTCAAGTCAGATCACAACCATTCACCGCATGTGTGTTGGACTTGGAAAAGGGTGTGTGCTGTCACCATCACCATTCCTCTTCATAGTACATTTGAATTGGGTAGAGTAGACAGCCACAGCCGAGTCAACGTGGGTATCACTGCAGGAAGCAGCAGGATCAACCGTTTCTTTTTGCGGACGATTTAGTACTGCTTGCATTTCCTGAACAGAGTGCTCAACATGCAATTTGATCGGTTTTCTACTGCGTAATACCAAGCGGGAATAAAAATTAGCGCTAAAAGGACCGAGGTAATATGCCTCTCCAGTAACCCAAGCCGGTGCACACTACAAGTAAGCGGCATTGCACTGCAGCAGGTCTGCAACAAGTGTCAAGTATACCTTGGAGTGGTTTTCATGAGTGGAGAAAGGCGAAACAAGGAGATTGATACACGGATTGGTAAACGCAGTTCTGCGTGAACGACAGTTTTGCGGTCACAAAACGAGAGCTTTCAAAAAGCGCAAAGCTGTCAGATTTTAAATCGATCTTTGTCCCAATCCTCAACTACGGACATGAATCTTGGGTAATGACTGAAAGAGTGTTAACTCCTGTACAAGCGGTGGGGATTGGATTTTCGCGAATAGGTGACGGTTAACACTTCGCAACAAAGTGCGCATCTGTGAAATTCTTAAAGCCTTAAATGTCGAGTCACTTCTCCTAATAGAGCAGTGGTTCTTAACCTGGGTTCGATCGAACCCACGGAGCCGTTTCAGGGGTTCGACGAAGGTCATCTGAAACATGACTAAAAGCGTGGGACTACTGTATAATTAAATATAAACTCTTGACAGATTTCATTTCAGTAACCCATTTTTATTTCTGTTCTATTGGGCAAAAATGGGGTTCGACAAAAGCTTGGAAAACTACGTTACGCGGTTCGGCGTGTTTGTAAAGGTTGAGAACCACTGGAATAGAGATCTCGGCCACAATGGTTCGGTCACGTGACGACCATGATGTCCCAGCAAAGACTGGCGAAGTGAGCACTACTGGCTGCAGCCACGGGAAAGAGGCCCATAGGTCGACCAAAGACCAGGTGGCGTGATTACATCTACGACCTGCTTGGTCCAGTTTTCGAGTGGAACCAGAATTATCAGAGATTGCTGAAAATCGTGAGGTATTTCGAGTCGCCCTAGGGCTGCTGATCCCAAGACCCTCCTGAGAGGAAAAGCGGGTGTGAAAGTGAATGAATGATTTGACGTGTGTACCTCTGAAGTGCTTATCTTGATTTTGAAAGGATTTAGTTGGATGGCGTATGTGGAAGAATAAAAACAATTTACACCGCGCTTCACCTGGTGGAAAAACAGAGGCATTGATCTCCAACACTTTGCCACAGTAGTATACTTAATTTTCTTAAACTTCCCTGAAAACTGTTTTCCTAATTCACACTCCCCAAGCAAAAATGATCTTACTTGTACGGTTTTCAGTTTTACATGCATCATCACTCTGGAAATACAAGCATCGCGTACACCACGTATTCGTGACATCCCGAGTTACTATTCTGCTGGATTTAGCCAAAAACTTGCAGGTTATGCCAACTTTTTTCACATTCGAAATATGATTGATATGCATTGTCTCTCTAGAACCTTTCATAAAAAAGTTTTCCGTTCACCTGTGTGCAATACATACACTACACAATACCGCCAAACAGTGCAGAACCGTGGAGATCGTTACAAGATTCTGCAAATTTTTTAAGTTTACAAGAAATTTTACGCACCGGAAAAAGTGCAAATGTACTTGGTGAAATAGCTAACTGTGTAAACCAAGTACAGGAATAGTTAAGTTATTACATACACCACTGCAACAAAACCGTTATGCCATATCTAAAGTGGTTCTGCTACTCTACTACGTGGGGTTGACATGCTCAAAACATTGGGTTTTAAAAATATTTCAAGCCACAGCGCTTCAACCAGCAAATCTCTAATCTTGCAGATGGCATTTGAAGAAGGTGTGAACTGCAGCGCTTCACATTGGAGTTTCAGCTTTTTTCATTGTTGAGAAGAGTAATCAGACTTTGTCAAAAAAACGCGTTATAAGCAGGGTTGCGGAGTCGGAACCGGAGTCGTAAGGAGTCGGAGGTTTTTGGATGGAGTCGGATTCCTAACAACACTAGTAGTCAGAGCCGGATTTTTTTTGTCCGACTCCGACTCCGGATGTCCAATTGGATCATTTTTTACATCACACTCCTAAATTGGGAATTCCTGTTGAAATGGTACACTTTCTTTTGAAACTTTTGTTGAAACAGATTTCTCGCTGTGCACCACAATTTCCATTGATTTTAACAGCCAAATTTCATTCCCTTGACGTTAAGGAGTCGGAATCGGAAATTTTGGAAAGGTCGGAGTTGGAGTCGGAGTCAGATATTTTACCTCCGACTCCGCAACCATCGTTATAAGCCTAGACTTTGTTGGACGAACTGTCAACGCAATTTGCTACAGAACTACTGTAATGAAGAACCGGCGAAACAACAAATACGCATTCATCTAAAAAAAAGTCACGCACTGTAAAACTACAGAAATGTTGTTCATGCCAGTCTAATCTCGATAATTGTATGCATACATGTCTGCAGAACAAGGGAAGAACAAGTATGTACCCTGTCTGAAAGAGCCTCGAGAAGAGAGTCGAACGTCCTGAAGTTACGTTTGGTGATAGCTACCTTGAAAGCCTGCGGAATAAAAAAGACACGATTGGCACCGTAATGGAAAATAACATATAGTCCTGGAAAACAGAATTCTATGATCCTTGCATTCAAGGTACACAAGGTAATTCGTTTGACTTATGCTGCTGTTGTTAGCTTTATTCTAAATTGCTCTTTTCTGCTTGCTACGTTTTTCAACGATTGCACTGCAATACTACAGTAGAGCTGCGTTTATATATGAAGTGCACGAAATTTGCAAAGAATTCAATCTTAGTGGAAACATTTCCACTGTTGTTTCAGAATTAAGAAGCATGGCCTGTCACGTTCTTCTGTAGAAGTCGCTGGCTAGCAATCTGTACCAACATTCTGTGTTTCAACAAATTCCCTAAGACCAGGGATCTCCAAACTACGACTCGCGGGCCAAATCTGGCCCTCTGGATTTTGAAATTTGACAAGCCTCTCTGGATTTTGAAATTTTACATTTTCCTATGACATTTCAAGCAAAAAAGGTTGTTTTCTTAGTTTCGAGAGGTAAAATTAAATACCACCACTTTTGGCTACCCCTGGAAAAATCCATTATTGCCCCACTCCCTGGAAAAAATCTTTCCGATGCCCATGTCTGCTGATGTGGTTTCTCACATCTTTTGTTATGGACATGCCTGCTTCTGGAGAATTCTTTTAATATCAAAGGTTGAAAAATGTGTAAGAATAATTCTGGTTTGACTCTGTGTGCACGTTTGTAGTATAACAGTTATTTATTGGTTTACATGCAATAATTGTTGGCTTGGTTCTGTAAGAAAAATGATCTTTTTGCCATTACTCAGCAGGTTAATTCAAAACCGACACCACTCGGTCCGTTTCGGCTTGTTTATATTTTTTGAAGTTATTAGACATTTTTGACGGATAATTTGGCATTTTTGGTCCATATGGATCTGGCAATCCTACCAGACATAACTCAGCCTTAATTTTGATTGAAGGCTACCGTTTTTGTTTTCTGTCACTATCAACAGTCTTTTTTGTTTGGCGCCCCCAAGTTTTACGCAAACAGAAACTTAGAGTCCACTACTTCATTGTCATATATACCAAATTTCGGTTCTCCCACTGCGCACTGCTGCCATTGACAGTGCGAATTATTTATGAAAAAAACAGGCTGTATGGTAGTTGAACGACGATGAGGTAAAAATTCAACATATAGTTGGTTCGTTGGAAACTTCAAAACTGCTTTCCATTCACTGGAGCACCCACCACCTTTCCGGTATTTGAGCATCCACAGAACTCACCCAAACCTGACATAAAATTTTCCCTAAACAATTGAAACAGCTCAAATTGAAACAATGTTGTGATACAGTCCTGCAGTTTGACTGGAGAATACAGCAAGCTTGTGCATGGATTTTTTCCATGGGATGGAATGAGACAGTGGACTTGAATTTTGTTCCATGTCCCATCGTTAGTAATTTCTGGTCATATAGCAGGAATTTTCTGAAGTTGAATACCATTATTATATGCTCACAGCACAGTAAGTATTACACGTAGAGGCTCAGTACCATGAGGAGTGACGCGAGGCACCCGAAAATAAGATAGTTCGGTCTTTTTTGGGTGACACGTGATAAAACGGTTACCCAATTTTCATTGGGTTTCCTTACTGGACGTTTTGGGGTATTTTAGCCGCGGCTTTGCAGAGGGTAAAAATTAGACATGCCCTTGTAATGTACCATCATGTAATGTACTTCATATTACTAGTTTCGCGTGATTCTCATGTGAAGGAGCAGTCACAATTACCGATGGGTTGAGATAGAAAAAGGTTTCCTGGAATAAAGTTTACTGCAACACAATTTCAACAGGCGAGTTTGCCTAAAAGGTTTGTTATGAAAACTAGAAAACACATTCGTTTTGCTATAACATATCGTGAAAGTTTTCAATCGAAGCATAGGCAAATCGACGATTGCACCACTGTACCAAATTTCATTGCATGTGCCTGATGTACGCGGCTAATAAACGATCTCATGTTGCCCAGTGTTTAATCCGTATAACAGCAATATGGCAAGCTTTTGATCTGCACGCTGCTTCAGGCAAACTAATTTTGTTCAAATGTGCGCATGGATGCTGGAACAATGAAAGAGCTAAGAAGTCAAGCGTACGCGTGAGAGTAGTACAATCCAAAAAAGCGTATCTAAAACTATGTAATGCAAAGTAGCGTGTGTCAAACTATCTCGTATCTTCACATTGGCAAATTTCTTAGCAACTGTGTCAACTCTCAAAACTTTTCTTCTCTGGATATCTCACTCATAGGAACGATAATTAATCAGGCATCCCTCTTTCCAAAGCTACTGAACAATCAACACAAGATAACCCAAACGTATTCTCACAATTACTGTGTTTACACGGTACTTAGCAATTATGGCTTTTTCGACTGTGGTCATACGAAAATGGGGCTAGCATTGGTCACAACCTCGCATCCACTTGCACATCGGCCGCAATCCTTTGTGGCTTTCGAGTTCTGGACCACCTCGCAAGCAGGGCCGATAAGATGTGAGTCGGAAGGATTTTTTCCAGGCGGCACTAGTAGATTTTTCCAAAAATTTTTCTAAGGGGGGCCAAAAGTGGTGAAATTTGTTCTTTCCCGCTCGAAACTAAGAAACCAACATATGTTCTAAAATTTTCAAAATCCAGGGAGGCCTTGGCCCGTCTTGCACCCCCTTCCGACACCCACTGCCGATAAAGGCCAAAATGAAGCCACAAACTGCAGGATGACTCAGCAAGAAAAAAGCCAGAATCGAAGCAAATCCACAATTTAGCCACATGAAATGCGCCACGTAAACACAGTGATAGGAACCAAATCACCTAGAAGTGTTACATGCACAAGTAACGTTTCTCATGCAGCAAAGATTAGCCTTCGTTTAGCCCAGGGCTGGGGAACCTATTTAATATCACAGGTCGCATGAATTGTGCATTATCGCTGGCGGGCCGCAAAATCATATAATTTTATCCTAAAATTCTAGTTTCATCCAACTATGAGGAAGAGTGGCTTCTCTTGACTGTATCTAAGCACCTGCTTATCTTGGAGCTTCGTTTTGACGCGATGTTGTACTCTAATTTAGGTAATGAAAATTCTGATGCGGGTCATATCAAATGTTCACGCGGGCCGCATTTGGCCTGCGGGCGGCAGGCTCCCACCCCTGGTTTAGTCCTTAGCAATAAAAGGTGACACAGCTTTTTACCTGCATGTGAGCATCTCCGCTTCTATAAAACGATACCGTTTTTGCTGTTGACTGAGCCGCAGCTTGTTTCAAACTCATTCGGGTGGACGGACTTCGGTTGGAACTACTACTGCTCTCTTCGCCAATTGGCGCACTCATCCTGGTCGGCTGTAACAAGTGCGGATAAAAGTTCATCGCGGAATCATTGCCGACAGTCGAGTTTTGACCCACGGTGGACACAGCGCCGTACTTGGAACTGTGACCGTGCTTCGATGCATGACCAGTGTTTTCATGATGTGAGTAGCCCATGTGATGTTGCACTGGGTTCGGCTGATGTCTGGACATTGCACTTCCGTACAGCACCGGCTTAGTCGTGAGCATTATATCACATTCGTATCGTTGACGTTAATATGCGCCACATGGTTCCTCAGCTCTTGAAAAGTCAGTGAACTGCGATTAAATACCGACCATAACTGCAAATACTTAGGTACCTGGAGAACAAACGCTAAGACCTGAAAGCAAAACATTTTAAGTAAGGCACGTTGCAACTCGCACGACTTTAAAATATGAAGGTGAATTTTGACTCAAATTGGGTCGAACTTTAAGTGATCTACGATCCCTTTAAAGTTTAAATGAAAATGCATTTTTCACTCATATTTTAAGTAACTCTGTTTCCAACTAGTGAGAAGCACCTTCAGCAAATCGTAAAATGCAGGCAAATATACGCTTAATTAAATAAAGCGGAACCGCAAATCTTTGAAAATAACTATTTAAAATATCAAGTATAAATAAAATTAAATTTCAGTCAAAACTAATCTGTGAAAATTATTATGTGCTTCAGTGAAATTGTTTTCAACGAAGTTCCAGTGAACTCACGTTTCCTTTGAAATAGAGCCATAACCTACTGGACCGCAGTCTGCGTTTTTGGTTATGGTTTGAGGCAGAGGTTCCCTCCTCTTTGGCGTTGGTCATTTATACTCGCGCCTCACCTAACCTTACAATCAAACACAAAAACAAAACAGCATTTTATTTGCCATTGCATTGCTTTTCAATAGCATGTCGCTGCCATACTCGTGCCCCACTAGCGAACCTTTCACGCTCCTCAGGGGGCGCGCCCACCAGTTTAAGAACCCAGGGTTTAAAGCTAGCGCTACATACTATCTTGGTCAGGTGTTGTTCGAGTGTTTGATGGTCGTGTGAAAAGAAGGGTTAGGGATTTTATTTTATTTTCACGATACTATATGCAGCTGCGTTAGATAGAGAGAAATATTAATAAATTTCATCTAAAACATCGTACGATGTACAGTATCCAAGCCGCAAACAGAACTCACAGCCGTGTTTACGTAATACTTATACGCTCTACGTACTAATCATTCAACAAAATGGTTTGAACAAGCTAACCGAACCAAATGAACTGGCCACTGTCTTTAAGTATTTCAAATTAATAAACGTAAAGCAGTTTGACCTCGTTGTTCCGCTCCTAAAGAGTTCGCCACGATTTCCAAAACTTAGTCTTGTATTTTTGAGCTTTAACCCAAAATTTTCATTTGCAATCTATAACGACTTGAGAATCGCATTGATTTTTGCTTCTGTACACAAACAAGAGTCACTATACCGCATGGGATATAAAGCATGACCCAACGAACCAGCAGTTAAAAACCATAAGACTGAACGCGTCTGTGACTAAGCAGTTTCCCCTCAGCGCACAAGTTAGGCAAATTCATCCAAATCATTAGGCCTTAATTTAAAAGAACCCAGCATAAAATCTCGCCTGATCTACCGAAAAGCGCCAAGCAGGTTAGCCTGGTATGTCATTGATGTTTTAAGCCATAGGTCTAGGAGCAGACGAATTTTTGAGGGTGAGAAGTACATTTCGCCCGAACTTCGCCAAACTTGCACGAAAAATATTTGTGTGGCAAACTTTCCTCCTACAAATTTTCTGTAGCAGTTGGTTACTCATTACCAACTGTTAAACTTTCACGAACTGTACAACATGAAGATTTTCTTTTTTTTATTTGTATTTTTTGTTTTGCAGGTCAAAAAAAGTTTTTATGGAGAAAGCAAAATAAAAGTCAGGCTTTTTTATTTTATTCTTTTATTCAGTCAGACTGATTGATCACTCAATAGGAAACAAAGGTGTCAAAACTTCTGTGCCCAAATTTTCAGGGATTTTGCCCGAATTTACGACAAATCAAAACTTTTGAAGGGTGCGCTTGCATCTCCTGCACCCCCAGTTGCTACACCACTGTTTTAAGCAAGCGCTGATGCGCACTTTCAAGTCGCTCAGTTTAAGACACATGCGGTGTTTCTGGACGCATGCGGCGATAAACTGAATGAAACTAATTTCATTCCAGGTACCTGAAAACAGTCTAGGGCAGTGGTTTCCAACCCGAGGCGTGCGCCTCACAAAAGGAAATTGATTTTTAAGGGGAGTATGGAGGCTTATGGACGAGGTCTGGATTTTAATTTTTTATTTCATTCTTCTTTTTCATGGATGCTGCGTTCTTTGGAGACTTATTCAAACCAAGGTATTGTCGTTTTAAGCTCCTTAGCTGAAACGGAGTTCACTTTTTAAATCATAAGATTTATATATCACCACATGGGGTCAATCACGGTTTTAGAGGTGATTAGGTGGGGCATGGGAGAAAATGGTTAGGAGCCACTGTTCTAGGGCAATCAGGACTTAACATTAAGTCTCGAGGCGAAAAGTAAAGTAAGTCTTGTAACAGTTCACAGCTTGAGAGAACATTCCCGGAAGTTACAACGTGAGTTTTAAGTAGATCCAAGAAGCCGTGACAAGCCGCTCTAATTTTCAATGCTGAAAACACAATGCGTGTACGTTTATCAGTTAGTACGAACGGAATTCGGTTTGCTGGTGAGTTGCACATATTAGTTACATTTTTACATAACGATTTTTTCGCCTACTTGAGGACCAAGGGAAAAATTCCCATTAGAATTTTACAGCCACCAAGTCACTAAACGACACGTCTAGCCGTTCACTTTTATCAAACCACTCAACTCGCGCCAAAAGCCTTAAGCTCTGCAAAACAAATTTGCACTGCTTTTTTACGCTTTCATATGTAAGTAATCATCAATATCAACGACATCAGCGTCACATAAAGAAGCGAATGGTTACATACACGTATCAGAGCATAACTTGTCTAAAATTGAGCGTTGCTAAGAACCTATTACTACACAAAAAAACACAAGATAAAAGATACTTGAAAAGCACTAAAGTTGATCGTCACACTTCACAATGGGTGGTTTGGAAAATGACGCATTGTATAAAAGAGCTGTTGCTTCAAGGATCACGCGTGAATCTTAGTCGTATCAAAACAAGTCTCTCGGGTCCAGTTCAAGCCCCAAGGCTTTACTTCAGAAACTAAAGCACAATGGCTCCTTCGAAAACCAGTTGAAACATACATAGGCAAGTCAGTCAAACAAGACGCTGAGCTTTGCGCATATCTGTGTATTGCACATAGGCCAAGAATTAATTTTAAAGTTCCTCCACACTTTTCAAAAAAATTTTCTATATGCAATTTCAAACTCAAATACGATTCAATCGTCGTCAAACACGCTTCATTTGTATGTGATGTCCAAGAGTTGTGATAGAGGTCTGGTTTAACGAAAGCATCTACATTTCACATAAAAAAGAAAATCGTTGAATTGTCTTTGAATGTGTCAAACAGCTGGAAGCAGGCTTGGGTACATGGCCTTTTTGCGGCCGAATTGTAAAAATTTGGCCGTTTGCAGAAGAGGTTTGGCCGCAAATAGTTTGGTTGGCCTTTTTTGAGTATTTTTGAAAATTTGGCCGATTTTTGACCTAAACTATTTTACATGCGTGGAATCACATTCCGAAAATTCAACACTCAAAATGTCTCCATGTGCACTCTCAGAAGCACGCCTCCCTTCCAGCCAGTTGAAATTACCCAGTTTTAACATTGCAAACCCCGGGAATGAAAATAGTTAAGGACACATAATGATCGTTGTTATGTAGGCTAATCAATCAATCGAACTTCTACTCTGTAACTTTGTTTGAAATCTGGTCAGTCAGGCAATACTAACTTGCTAAATAAATTGTGTTAACAAAAATATTTCTTTATAAAAATAAATAAAAACCGCATTTAGCCTTATCAAGAAGATTTGTCCGTTTATGAGCGTTCGCCTGGCCAATACGCTGATGAAGTATCTACCAACCATGGCTGGAAGTATTTTTTACAGTGCGCACCGCACCTATCTATTATAGGGGTGGTCAAATTGCGGCCCTCTTTGTGCGCCCACGGAAGCCTGCAGCAAATTAGAAAAAAAATTCGAAAATTTTCAATTTTTTTTAAGAAAAAATTCAATTATTTGCATGTGTTTATTAACCTTGCCGTCTGTGTGTTGCATTATCTTAGAACGCACTAAAGGTCCCGTCTTTGACTTTACTTGTTCTACTGATGTAAGTCTCCGAAAAGCATGTGTGCCATTGACCTATCGCCACAAAAGTAGAAACAGGACTTTTAGCAAAAACAGAAAACATGAAACTGTAAGCTGAAGGGTTCTCTGCGTAGCCAAAGCCAAATTGATTCCGCTTTGCTAGAGACCGCCAGTACCTGTCACATAAAACTTGAAAAACTGTTCAAAATGTTATTGAAACTTACGCTTTTATTTCACTGTTTGGTGAAAACGTTTTATGAACGAATGTGCAATTCATAAAAACAACAATTTTACAAAAAAAATTAAATTCTTTTACTGGTGTTTCCAACTAGACCTAGAAAAACATACTCTTTTACAGAAATACTGCAAAGCTGTGTGAAACGAAACATGCTTTTCGAATAACTGTTTGCAGCCGATACGCTTCATCAAACTCTTTAGATGCTCTGTGAACGAACGAACCGAAAGGTGCAATTTGTTTTTTCTCCTACCTCATGTAAACCACGCATCTCTACAACGCATTTGCTCCATAGCAACTGATGATAACTTTCGCTAAAAAACTAATTACACTGTTCTGCAGGTTGGTAAGAAACGCAAAGGTTTTTAGCTTCTGTGGTCCTTCCATACTTAGATTTTCGAAAAGTCAGAGTTAAACCATTCAGTCAATGAGACCTACTAGCGTAACTGAAGGGGGAGGGGTGCGAAACGCCCCCTGGCCAAGCTAAGGGTAGAAACCTGAACCCCACTTTGTTTATATTTCGGCATTTAGTATTCTTTCGGTTTTCAGTAGGTTGTTGTTTTTTTGCGTTTTCTGGAGTGTTATCCCGCGATTTCGAGTTTTGGTATATACATCCACATCCAGATTCACTATCACTTCTCAACGTTTCTCTGAGTGTCAGCTAGTGTGTCCCTTACGGTGGCCTTTCAGCTAAATTTCCCCCTCCCCAGGGTCAAACCTCTACTTACGCCAGTGATGAGAACCCATAATTAAGAATATGTCGCAGAAAGAGCGTATGAGGCTGCTCTGCCAGCATCTCAGCTTGACTGAGTCGATACGCTTGTTTACTTAATTGGTGGAAAATCCCAAGCGAAAACGAGCGTTTAAGTGGGTGTTTAACATTAAAAAGAGCAGACCGCTCGAACAAGCAACATTCTTCGATCAGATATAGAGCTGCTTTAAACGATTTCAGCCTTTCACTGGCTAAAGATAACAGTTGGTTGAAGTTGTCAAATCACAAATTATTGCTCTAAAATTCATCGCTGTTTACTGCAGAGTTGCAAGTCGGGCCGCGCTTTGTGGGTCGAGGCGGGCTCGGGCTTAAGTTTGTCAAAATGTTTCGGGTCGATTTCGGGCCTGCCTACAAAATTTTTCGCAACGAGAGACTCTTTTGTCTCCAGTTACTGTTGGAGCAATCGAGTTAATTAAATCTTCAATAAAAATGATTACCGGTAATTGTTAATTATTTGGTCGTGTTTAGTTTGCTACGCCACCAATTCCCCGCAGTTGTGCATATCCTGACTCACTCGGTAAAATTGGCTTTCGGGCCTAAATCGGGTTTCATAACTAACTGCCGGGCTCAAGCCGGCTTCGCGCTTGTGATTTCGGGTTCGGGCCGGGTTCGGGCTTCAAAATGAGTCCCGTATACAACTCTGTTTACTGTTTTAACGAAAATTAGCGAGACCAATCATTCATAACTACGTTTGAGATCAGTGGTGGACTTAGGGTTGAGAGCCCGAGGCAAGGCTGAAAAGGGGGTTTTCTGATGAATTATACTCAGCCAACCGTGACAAGACCTTTTGATCAAGCCTATGAAGGAGATATGCGGGCCACCCAAGGATACGTTTCTTAAGACTACGGCATGACTGTCATAACAGAAAATGCAAAGGAGTATTCATGATACGCAACTTTGAAAACATTGAAAGTTGGGAAGACAAAGCTAGCAACACATAAATATCAGCATACACTCTTTGTTGGCAGTGCATAATGAATTTCAAAAATATTTATACAAAATCCTTTTGTAAATGAAATGTCACACTAAAATTTGCTTATAAATTCATACTAAAAAGGGCTCATCAAAATACTAAATTAAGTATTCATGTAAATTTTCACAACCGCTCCGCATTTGGCAACTTTTGCAAATTTTACCGCATTTCACCATTGGTGACTTCTACCACGGTGTTATGCACTTCTCTATGCTGCATTAGGTGTTATGGTTAGAGCATTTGGGGTAGAGACATAGTTTTACTATTAAAGTTTAGAATAGTTGTTAGGTTTAGTGTTAGTTTTCCCGGTAAATTTGGCGGGAAATATTTGGCGAGCTCTGTGCCCGCTTTGTAAAAATTTACCAGTATTCATTGACTAAAAAAATGCGATATTAAACAAAGAATATTAGACTGCAATTTACAATAGACTTAATGAAAAAGGCAAAATGAATTCGATACAGTTTACAGTTTAATGGAGGACAAAACAGGTGTATGTTTGAACACAACAAAACTCTAGGGATTTCATACGCACTGCATATGCTCTTAAAGCAGGGGTCTCTTTTTCACAGCCGTCCACGCTACATTATGAGAAGTTTTAGTCTCTGACAATAAAAAAATTATCATTTGGTATAAAATTTTGCTACTACTTGATAGGGTCTTTTCAGAACTTTTTGGAACAAATTTTAACCCACAGTTTTTTACAGGTATGGAAGTTGGTTTGAAGCTTTTCCTTATTTACACATTAGAGATACTGGTAGAGGCCCTTTGAAAGCAGAGTACGCACAAATTACAGTGGCTGTTGGGGGTTCTTTTGAAAGATGAGCACCTACACATTGCAACTGCTGTTGGAGCCCCCTTTGAAAGCAGAATACTAACACCATACAGTTGCTAAGGGCCCCTTTGAAAGCAGGGTACTTACAGTACATATTACAGTTGTTGTTGTTGGGGGCCTCTTTAAAAGCAAGGAACTTACACATTACAGTTGCTATTGGGGGCAACTTTGAGAAAGCGGAGTACTTACATATTACAGTTGTTATCGGGAGTCCCTTTGAAAGCAGAGTACTTACTTATGATCAGCTTCGGAGTATATTTGAGTGGGTAATACGTTTTTCACCAAAATTGAGGAAACGTTACGCTCGAAACACCTCGAGGGGGGCCACAAAAGGGGAGGCCCGAACCAAGTGCCTCGCTCGCATCCCCTTAATACACCACTGTTTGAGATTGTTTAGAATCAGAGTTACTCAGCCATTCGGATGTTACGTATCATCAATGAATTTTTGTAGCCTGTTGTGCACCGAAAATAGCGTGACCGTGATTACTGGCACATGGCTCAATTGGCCACAAACTTGCCGATGAGCCCAGAGAGTGTTCGAGTATTGCAGATTTACTTACAGTTTTAATAGAAACTTTTTGAAATGAACTCGGACTCTAAGAGTTAAACCTTAAGTCCAACTGAACCAGCTCTACACGTTGATGATGTCAAATGTGCATTTCTGCATTGGCAGAGCAAATATTTTTAATTATATTTTTTAACCTCTTTGCCGTCGCATAAACCTGTGATCCTACTTGAACGCTCGAGCATCGGTCCGGAGCCAGCGGTTCAGTCGCGCTTGTGCAGATGCAGTGGTGGTCAAGTTAAAGTTGTTCGGTACATGCGTTTGCAGAAATCTTATTTTGAATGCCTGGCCTGTGTTGCGTAGTTGCTGCCGACAATAGTTTCGGCAAGGATTTATTATAATCGCCAGCTATTCATCAAATCTGAAAGTACCAATGCTTTCAAGTAAGTACTCTCCACGATGGGTGTAAGCAAGGAATCGGTCAGCAAATTTTTAACAGGAAATCGATTTCACGTAAAATTACGCATCCTCAGTCCTTGTTCAAATAGAATCTACCAATGCTTTCTGGCACAGCCCACTTAGCAGTTTCACTCGTCACAGACCTACAAGTTCTAAAACTTAACGAATATGATGGGTTATGAATATAATTAAGAATTCTTCAAGACTTCAGTTGATTTAGCGGCTTTATTGTGTGTTTGGGCCTGTAGCCAGATATAATGATTTTTATTTTGTGCCAGCATCGAGCTGGGACCGCACAAGCACTAAATCGAGAATTTAAAGGAGGCCTTTTGCTTTCGTTAATTTTAAAAAGAAATGCGCCAACTTTTTGCGAATCGATGACAAGTTTTGCAAAAACAACAATTAACAAACGAGGAAACAAAAAAGCAGCGACAAGTCAGAGTGAAAGAGTCCGTGCAGCTTGAAGCTGTATTACGACAGGACGATTCACATTTGGATGGAGGATGCTGTCTCGAATCCCTAATAACTTGGTAGCCTCCATGGTGCACAATATGTCGAAATGACACTCGAAACTGGGAAAAAAGATAAAAAAGCTCGAGTGTTATCAAGCCACATGCGCCTGTTCATATACTGTGGTCTTTCACGGAGAGCCAACAGTTACAAGAAAACAACAACAGTCCAACCAAATTAGTGCCAGGCTGCATCGTAACTTAAATTTGTGTAAGATTTATAGATCGTTAACTACTTGTGGGCTACCTACATTTTACAAACTGTTTGGAACAGGTACCAACTGTTGCCGACAGCTGACACACTAAACGCATTCCATTTTCTGCTGAATTTTTATGCTATCATCTCTTCTGCATGCTCAACTCTGCTCTGAAGAGGCCACAAGTCAAAATTGCTTTTCATTTAGGTTCTCAACAGGAACACAAGTTCCACTTCAGCTTACTCGGCGCCAGCTTCGCAAAGCAAATTCCTTCAACACTGTTTTTTTGTGCTGACTTCAAAAAAGGCTTGTAAGAAAGCAATATCAGAGCTCTCTCATCGTTAGGCTAACATGACTTCATGCCCAGTCACATTGTCTGCAACGTAGAATTAAATGAATGAAGAACTCAAAGCAACTTCTCTGCGGCATTCTCCTACATCACCGCATAAACGTTTCTGCACTTACTATGCTTTGTACGCCTTTACTATGCCTTGTACGCTAGTAAGATGTAACCGTGCTCCGTTGCCATAAACAAAACTTGACGCACTCGATAGTCATCGGTCCAAGCATAGCTACAGGACTTGAGTAAACACTGTCTGAAAAGTGCGCCTAACTCTGTTTGCCCAACACTTCAGGCAGTGAATGTGCTCCAATAAGTTTAAAATAACAAGAAATGTGTTTCACTCTTATTCCGCAAACTTTTGGCAAACATCGACCTCAATAACTGAACATCAAGTAACTACCACTAGCGTTCGTTAGCCCCACCCATTGAACAACTTAATCAAAAGGTTGTACTCCCATTCATCGGTCCACTTTCTTGTATTACTCCACATTCGGTGAAGCCAAACAGAACAGGGCATTGATTACGAAAGACACAATAGAGCGCGTTTCACTTAGGCTGCGGTAACAAAGCCAGAAAAAAACAGGGATACCCTGCACAGATCAGGCGAGGAATTGTTACATCGTCACAATGACCGGTGTGGGCTAGACTGGCATAGCGAATACTACATCAGTTAGCGTCAAAGACTTCGTATTTGGTAAAGCCCACAATCAGTGGCGATTCTAGAATTTAAAAAGTGGGGCACCACTGCGGGGCCAAGGAAAAAGTAGGGGTCAACATAAATGTCTATCTTGCATGGTGATTTTTCGTTGTTTTGAAGATTAAGTTGCTATGATTAATCCTATCAAACCCAACATAGGCTTGTGAATATCGTTAGATGTGAACTAGCCTTATTATTCACTAGAGAATACCTAAACGCCACTGTGGATGCAATCACACACGTGTACTGCTATGTCGAATATTCTGTGCTAACCATGCAATTTCCACAGCACTGCACATGTTTCCGTACACAGTTCTGCCGACCTCACGTGAACGAAAACGGCTCCACCAAAGTGAATACAATTCGCATGAAAGCAAAATATTTCCAACCACATACTCCATCTTGACACAGGGACAAGTAGGCTGTTGATAGCCAACAAGTTTCCTCAAAATATTCTTACTACAAAGCAATTTTTTTCAAATAAACCATCTGCCAACGGATTGGTGACTACTGACTAATCCGTTATTGTGGTAGCTTATGGACTTTTTGTGATTGTGGTGTAACCATAACAATGTTATTGCAACTACTATTACGAGTTTAATGCACATCTGCAGCGTGGATAGGGTGAGGACTATTCAATGCAGTATGTATGCAGTTGACAGCAGCGAGGTTTCGGCACCAGTTGCGCCCAAAGTGAAACCTATTTTGCAGAATATTCCCAACAAAGTGGTTCATTGTAATATTCACACGGAATTTTCCTCTGACTGATTCTCAAAAGCTGACTTTTCAACCCTGCGTTGATTTATGACTGTCTTGTCATAAGCAAAACACGCACTAACTCTAAACCTAAAAAGATTCAGACAAATAGACAATGAGCAATATAATTCTCACACAGATCCCGGCACAGTCTACGTTAGAATTTTATATCATCATCACCTCAATGTAACTTAATCCTTCGATTATCATGTCGACTGTCAAATTCATCAACAAAATCATCTTAATCTATTTTTCAGCTCGTACCTTTCAACTGTAAGTAGATCAGTGTTACCCAATCTTTCACTGGTCGTGGAATTTCTGTGAAAAGTTTTCACTAATTTCATTTTTGAAAAACCTCTCTCGCATGAAGCGCTGGTGACGGGAAGAGTTACAGCTACCAATAACAATCAGTGAAACAAATTGTTCGAGCGACATAGGCAGCTTCGACTCCTTCCGAAGCAAATTCTTTTGCCAAAGTTATTTCATGTTTCAAATCATTTTCACTAAATGAATATAATTTGCGAATTTTTCCAAGTGTTTTTCTGATAGAGATGTTTGACCTCCGGAGCAAAGAGCTGAAATACGCGAAAGAATTGCTTCTGAATCGTTACAGAAAATCCGTACAAAATTCTATGAGGTTGCAGGACATCTGTGGGTAGAGTTAAAACTGTTGTCACAAACCACTTATGTAAGATATTTCGAAGTCGTGTACACAAGGCAGCAGAACGCAATACTGCAGCCAGGATAAATTCGGATAAATTAACTGTCATCAATTCTTTCACAAACCTTTTGCTACTGGGACAAGAATCAATCTGCTGACAGTGATATAATCCAGTTCCATCTCACAGTGAAATGCACGAAAGATCAATCTTCCAATTTCTGCGACTGTTTCTTAGTTTCGAAATTAATCTTTCAACACCACGACCGCGGTCTAACTAATTTCACGAAGGATCCGAGCAACCGCTGGTGTGTGTCGTCATAAACAACTCTAGTTACCCGAGCGTCAAGAACAACAACCCAGCTTATCATACTGTACATTTGGGAAATATGGAATGTAGGCCATAGAGGGTTTTTAAAGTATCGTTTAAAATATTGCTGGTCGAAAGTTATCTACTGCATACGTCAACCAAACGAACTTAAACGGGAAATTAAGAAAAAATTGGGGGACCAAAAAAGGGGCCAACCAAAAATCTGGGGGAGCCATGGCCCACACAGGCCTCCCGTTAGATTCGCCACGGTGGGCCATAGTGGAAGCAGTGCCGGATTAAGGTGGTGCGGGGCCTGTAGCATAAACAACGCCGGGGCGTAAGTCAAAAAACACTTGAACAGGTGAACCACTGATAAATCGTAAATTCTGTTGACATCCATGTGACGACCATTTTGCATATTGGATTTCGTAATAATGAAAAACCTGGTCCTAAATAGCAACTGGTGGAGATTTAGGACTATGAACAAGTATCTCTGCCACTTGAACTCATTTCACCTAGCCTATATTTAAAGCTCATACGGTGTCAATTGCTTGTTCATCAGTTATGCTGATTGCTGAAGACTAAGGTATCGTGATAAAACAAGATAAAGAAAGATGAATCATTGAAATAAACCTTGATAAATCATGCCCTATCGTAACTCACCGCTATGCGCAGTTAATTCCTAAAAACCCCAGATCTTCTGAAGCTAAACCCAGAAAAGCGTTGAAAACCCCAGATCTAGGGGCAAAACCCCAGATTTGACATCACTGGCCGAATCATTTGAAAGTACGAAAAAAGTAACGCAGCTTATATAGAACAGGTCAATGTGATATGATAATATTTTCTAAAAATGCAATTCAAAACAATGCAATCAAGCAATATCTGGATATTGATGCAATTTGGCCTCATTGCTTGAGTGGTCCCATAATGTTGCAAATAACTGTAAGATACTTTAATTTTCTATTCATAGTAGTCTAATGTAAAAGCATTCAACTAAAAACATTCGTTTACCATATTCATTCGATTGTTAGCCGCCCTTGATTGTAAGCCGCACTTGAACATGGGTTAGCTAAACATCTGAGACATTTTCGCGTACTAGCATGTTTCGCATTTAATTGGCAACGCTGAAGAGAATATGATGCAAAAAGAGAGTTTGGTTGACAAAACGTTGCCAACGAAAGGCTGAACGTCATCTACACCTTTCGACAAGGTAGAGAAATAAAAATTGCAAGCAGCCCTTGATTACAAGCCGCATGAAATGATGAAAAAACTTGATAAGCCGCGGCTTACAATCGAATAAATATGGCAACTGCTTATGACATATTTAGCAAAATAGTGATTTCTTGGACTGAAAAAATTCTACACATATCAGGGGTGGATATTAGGGGAGGCGAATGAGGCGGTCGCATCGGGCTCCCCATTTTCAGAGATGCCGTGACGGCCCCCTTTTGAGAGTTTCGCACCTAGTTTTTGCCTTGTTATGTTAAAAAGCTTATTAACAACTCTAGAGCCACATTTACGCTCTGAAGCAAGACACATATTTGACAAAATAAAGCAAAACGTGAGTACAATCGTGCCAAAAGGGGCCCCTCAACAACTGTGCAGACAAGAAACAATTTAAAATCAAATGACTTCAAACAATTTGCAATGTAAATTGACTTTCACGCAGAAGCAAATTCCCAGACAAAATGAAAAATTTCACTTGCTCTCAGTGAATAGAGTTTTTGTATAGCATGTGCAAAATAAAGGGTTTCTTCTGAAACTTTACCCAAATTCCAGTATCCACCCTTGCATATAATAAAGAGCACATTTAACACAAAGGACCGCGAGGCTCCCAAAAGCGCGGGGCCCGTAGCAATTGCTACGTTTGTTACTTTGTTAATCCGACACTGAGTGGAAGGAAGACAGTTCATTACCAGTAAATCACACCACCCAAACGCGACCTTTAAGTCAATCTTATTTGGAGAGGCAATAAGATTGAGGCGACTCAACCAAAGGAAAAAAGACTGCATCATCAGCCCAAATCGACTTAAAGACAAAAACGCTCCGCTCAAACTTTCCTTTGGACATAACGCCTGACATGATAGCAGTGGCATCGAATTGGGAAGAAAGACTGCGCTCCCCAAAATTTGATAAGAAAGATGACCCATAGGTTTAGGCTACATCATTTCCCACCTGATAACTCTATCAAAGAAAGAAAATAAAATTTAATACGACCGCAATGATTACCTTCAAAAGACCTACCACAATTAGACAAAAACTGACCAGTTACAAGCATCTGCTGTAAACAAGACAAAAAAATAAACGGAAGGTTCATCTGGGTCTTGTAAGCAAATCCACAGTCCCAACTATTGCACAAATATATGCCAACAAATAAACCATTCCCGCTAAATCAAAACCTGACATGTACAAACAGGGGCGGAGCTAGGGGGGTGCCAGGGGAAGCCACTTCCCCCCCAAAATTTTGCCTGGCCCCCCCCCAGTGGCCCCCCCAAAATTTTCCGCGTGACGTCATGTCACTGCATTGAAATCCTACA
>JGI24159J19872_10002192_pt1 | contig 22914 bp, 22 predicted proteins | sample Ectturendosymbi4_FD_19872 | JGI IMG/M metagenome (IMG submission 19872) | reverse complement strand
GTCTGTAACCCTATGATTTCGCCGGCTTCAATGTCTTGTACTACGTTCTGTATTGTCTGATTTTATCAACCTGCGTTCTGCAGAGTGTGTGTGTTCATACTGTTGACTTCGTGTCTGCTCACAAACAAATAAATTAAAATTAACTAAGATAGTCAAAAACCCCAGCCTCGTTCGCTGGCAGCCATCTGCTTACCGCGCAAAACCTGCGAGCGAATGTTGCGTCATAGACCGGTTTATTGGGAGGATTGCGGAGTGGTCTGAATATTGCGCAACTACTTAATGCAGTCGCGGGGCTGCGTGTCGTAAGGAACAGTGCAGAGAATTTGCGTTAATTAATCATAGACGAAGTAACAAGTTGAGTTTCCGAACACTCAGTGCAGAAAACTAGCGTAGCGCGTTTTATGAGCAAATATTACCGATATACTGTAGCCTACATCATCAGAATTTTGCCGATATAACTTTGGCAACATCGCAAAATTCATTGGTCAATTTATAGTCTTATGAGAAAGTGTATGGTTTTGCTGAAAAGTGATATCAAAGGCTGCCCCTTCCGCGACAGACCCCCTTTTTCCAGGTCAGATGGGCCACTGCAAGCAGGTGTCCCAATTAGTAAACAAATAGAGGGTCTGTGGCTCAACTAATACGACAACTGTTACACATGCACAGAGCAAAAATAAAAACAACATTTACAACATAACACAATGTGCGCTACAATCAATGCGAAGGCTGTCTGTTTGCTGTACTAGAAAGCATAGATATTCAAGGCTCAATACATCATAATGCGCAGATCAAGTCATTCCACATTGAAGCCTGCTTCTATATTTTGTTTTCAGGTCAACAAGACCCACCTATATGCCTCAAAATATAAAATATGTCTTCAGCAACAGCATGCATATTGTGCACAGCATCATGGTAGGCCACAAGGAAATTTCCATGTGGCAATAATTTGTAACACATAATGACCAGAGAGAGCATATTATGACGTTTGTACATCAAGAGCTACGTACGTGTTCGATTAAAGGTTCATCTTGTAAAACATGCTCAATTTCAATAATACCAGGCTGTGTGACCCATCATAAATTTTTTCGTGGGCCATGACTCATAGGTTGAGAAATCCTGCCGTAGATTGTTTCAAGAGAAACTAGGATTTTATTGTATCGATACCATACAGTGGTACGGATAAAGGTATAATTTCAAGGTGATACGTTTATACTGTAAGCATTAGAGTATGATATGGCATATGTTATTGACAGGATTTCATATTGTCTTCATTAACGTGGACCTGTGATTTACAGTGAACTAGTTATAGCAGCATTGTTCTGCTCGTAGCAGACACACAACTCATTGGCTGGTTATGGCTAGGTCAAATCTACATGAAACAATCCGTTTAGTTGTGATGTGTCTAATTTTGGAAAAATATATTCAGGTTTTGGCGCAAGAATACCGAACAGTGAAGTTTTGCAAAATCAAAGCATCGGATGCCAAAGTCTCTGAGGAGTTCATTGAAACAGCTCTTCCTGTTTTGCTGGCATACAAGAACAATGAAATCATTGGAAATTTCGTTCAACTTTCAACAGCACTTGGCGACGACTTTTTTGCAACCGATGTTGAAATCTTTTTGCAAAGCTATGGTTTGCTGCCCGAAAAAGGTGCCGATTTATCTGCTGATTCGGACGATGCTCCTTGTGAAGCAGATTCTGATCATGAATAACTGTTTTGAATCGCTGCCCTCTCTAATGTGGTTCAGTCGTTATCGATGCACAAATTTAACATTATGTTTCTGAGATGGATGGATTTTTTTTCACCACAATTTTTCAGAAAATCAAATAAGTTTATCATGACCTGCTTGTCTTCGTGAAGTTTTGTACCTCGTTTTTGCGTTGCTGTGTAATCATGCATTTTTTAGAGTTTTATTTTCAAAGGACCCGTGTTCTTGATGCTCAGCGCTTTAACATCAGCGCAAAAACGTCGCACTATCGACGGAACATTGCTCAAAACCATTTGTTTTTATATCAGATCTCAGCCGTGGAGCGCCACTTGCATCACTGCTCTGGTGATGTTGCGGAAGCACGTGTTTCCATTCAGAAAGCATCAATTTAATGTCAGTGTTGCATGTTATTATCGACGCAATCATTTTTAGTATTGAATGTTGTTACAACGTTTTCAGTGGGAATATCATGTGTTGGTAGATTTACAGGCTTGTTTATGGGAACGGAACTCCCATGGGTTTGTACCATCGGATGGAACAGTGGACTTGAAATTTGTCCGATTTCCCATCGTTGTAATGTTTCGTCATACACCAGAAATTTTCTGAAGTTGAATACCGTTATAATACGCTCACAGCACAGTAAGTTTTCGCGAGAGACTCAGAGCCGTGGCGGGTGGATGCGAGGCTTTACAACTACAAATAGGGTCACCTAATTTTAATTTGCCTCCTCGCTGGAAATATTGGAATGTTTTAGCTACGACTCTGTAGAGGTTAGACATTAAACATGCACATGCTATAATATACATTGTATGTATTAATAGCTTCGTCAAATTCCCATGGAATGGGACAGAAAAGTCGCAGCAAGGGATGAGGTAAAAAGATGTCCTGGGACAAGTCTGTAGCTATAGAACGGAGATGAACGTTGTTGACCAAATGAGTTCTTATTCACGCGCAGGAACCTGCCACTTTATATGTCCATTACAACTGTTTGTCGCGCGGCGTTGTGTAACAACAAAATGTTTTACTCCATGTCCTACAACGCGTGTAGCTGAAAGCACCCTGTTCTATCAGTGAACATCCTCACTTTTCGTGATTCACCACTTTCAAATAAGGTTTCTAAAGCTTCGATCTTTTGCAAGTTATAGATTTTATTCAGCGCTCGTTCATTTCGTGTTTGCGATCATTCTTTTCACGATTGTCATAATTGTAGACGTTCCTGAGATCAAAACGTTAGTAATTCAATCACTTTCAATTGATGATTTGCGTCGAAATGCGTTTTTCTTCCTCTATCGATCTGTGTCTTGCGCGCATATTTTTCTTTCCAAGCCAGCAAACGCTGTACAGCGTTTCGAGATTCGAGCAAAGCACGGTTGTGGTTTCAAGGCACGTCTGCTCTGAACAATCCTTTGTTTTATTGCATCGGGTATTTCTGCGCCGTGCGCGGCTCGGCAACTCCTGGACGCAATAAAACAAACAAAGGATTGCGCCAGGAGACTCCTGGCTCGTTCTCGGTGCAGACGGGCCTTTGCTGCAAAGATAAAGACATGGCATTCTGACTTTCCCAACGCGGGGCGCTACCCGCTAGATTAAGGGTTCCCAACCTTTCTATGACCATGTGCCGCTTGGCATTTCGACAGATGAGCGTGTATACCCCTAAAATTTCTTATGACAAAAAAGGCTGAGTACTGTAAAGTAACAAAAATCTTCTGAATTTTTAATAGAACTTTTAGAATTTCGGAAATATAAAGGTAGAAGATTCCGTTTTCATATTTCAAAGTGAATTTGTTGCGGCTGTGCAGTAAATGTACCCCTTCAGATAGACAAATGTACCCCCAGATTGGGGAACCTCTGCGCTCGATGCTGGGTCGAGAAGTTTCGAAGGCGTGAACTCCCGTCTAATGCGCCCGAGACCCGCCCCGTTACAAATGTGCACCTTCATCTCGGTCACTTGAACGGCAGGGCGTTGCTCAAAGAGATTAAATAGATGGCTGTGTGTTTGTGCGACGCCGTGTGTTTTGCTGCTAGAAAGCAACTTGAGTAATGTCTTTAGGTTGGTTGCTTGTCGTGAGGAGTTGAGAAGGAGTGTTGATCGTTGATGTATTTGTGCTTGCACAGACACGCAATCATGTCCGGTAGCTTAGACGAAAAGCTAGATTCGCTGTGTTTGTCGCTGCTGGAGCTTGTGTCGGAAATCGACGAAAAGAAGCGGGAGCAGGAGAAGCAGCTGCAGGACGGCTACCTGTGCTTGGCAAAGGCGCGCTATGCGATGGGCGTCGACCGAGTGTCCAAACTGCAATATCCTGCACAAATGACGCCGGTCAACTTCGTCGAGTGCAGGTTTGTCGCCGGTGTTAGACGTTCCGCGCTCGATTTTTTACAGCGCGAAAACCTTTTTTCTTGAATTGGTTGCAGAAAAATAATAGGCTTTTAAGAGGAAAATGAATTTTCCCCGTTAGCAGCTTTTGGGAATCCAATGATTGTGTTGTGTGAAGGACATCTACATCTAACTTTGTGTCAAGGTAGCTACGAAACAAAGAATTGGGTTTTTAGGTTTTCACCATTCTAAACACTTTTTCTGGTTTTATGTTAACAGGAGTGTGCCCAGGAAATTTTCGCGCGATGAAAATTATCTTCCAACTTCGTTACTAACTGTGGGCTGGATGCCAATTTGTGTTTTTTATCTTCTAGTGCGCACATTCCAGTACGGCGATAGATAACTTAGGAGTCATGCAGTTCCAGCTCGCTCGTCATTTCCGCAGCATTTCGCGACAACTGTTTGGTTTACAAAACATAGTTGTTGGGAAGACAGTGCATTTTACCAATCAGTGGCTATGGTATGTAGGCCACTTGGTTAGATGCTTTGGACATCTGTAAGTTGATTTATTTTACAAATTAGAAGTGCCTTTAGTGGCCCCCAAATATTTCCACCTGTAGTACATGAAATTCGAAAAAAAACATTGTTGCGGTTAATTTGCAATTTTCTGAAGTACCTATTGCCTTCGAACAATCCTTGAGTCGGTCATCGTTGAAAACGAATTACTCCGAGACATAAAATTAATTACTGCGAAACAATTTCGAACTTCGTCCAACTCAACGTCATGCGCCTTCTTGACCTTGGTCATGGACGGTTTGCTGTTCGTAATATAGCAACGCGTCACGCACAACTGACTCCGGACGGTCAGGAGGAAGACTCCAGCAGTCGTGTCGTCAAAACGTCGAAGTAAACCAGTATCATGAGGTGGCTGCGCTTACGATGTCTTTCTAAAACGTAGTTTTATTGTTTGGGAGTTGCGAAGTACTCCACGGGTAGATACGAAAAAAAAACGAAATAGTTGCACAACCGCAGCAGAGTTGGGCATTTCGTTGATGGCCCTGCGTGCGCAGTGAACATGGTGGACGTGCGAGCTCACAAGCACTCGAAGCGTTCATTCGCTTACAAAACAATCAACGTTTGATCTCCTGTACTGTGAAAGATGCCCAGTGACTTAGTGTGAGCGCATTTTCCTGGTAATTTCGTGTCGTCGTTTTGTGCGCACTGACGTAAATGGCCGTCTCTACGTTGGTTTCCATGAACGCAAATATCCGGATCCGCGCTTTATTCACATTGTCTCAAAATAGCACCATTATGCTACATGTTACTGGGACGCTTGCTTCATATTTGGATGCTTAGTTTGTTATGTTCGAACCCCGATTGCTGCGAAGCACCTTATGAACCTAGTATGAATTTTCAACCAAAGGCATTTATCTGGTACCTTAACATGTTTTCTTCGTTGGTTATGTTTCTGAAAACATTTGGGCAGTGGTAACTGGCTATATGTTAGACCCTATGCGTCGTAATCCTTTCGTAACTTTCAGCGACAAAAATTATGTCAGGGTAAACCAGCTTCGAGAAAATGTCGATAACTTGAAAATGTTGTGGGTGATTGTTAAAATGCTGATAATTTTTCTTTGAACGGGCATCTAAGATTTTGCGGACCGTATGAAAAGAAACAGCTCGGTGTGATGACCTTATTAATTTTCATTGAGCTATCAGTATTTCGGTTTGAAATAGAAGCATTCGTATATTTTGCGGACTTCTCGGGTGCTCTGGCGTGAAAAACACCACCCCAGATGAAGCTTCTTCCATTTCAAACCGAAAACGCAAGACGAAGCTGACTATCAAAAGCGCTAAAAATGTTTTGCGGGTGCATTTTTCACACGTGCAGCAAAGACCAGGCTGAAGAGGATTCAGAAGCTGTGTTGTTCAAGAGCGTGCGGTCGAAGCTTTACGAAGGGTTGGCAGAGTCCAAACTGACGCCCGCTGCGAACGTGCGAAAGCGCCGCCGCGCTAAGTTAGGAAACGAACTGGACGACGCAGAAGTAGACGCCATGATTCAAGACCTGAATCTAGACGAAGACGCGCCAGCGCCCGCTCCGATTACCGTCAGCGATCCAATCAAATGGTTCGGTGTTCTCGTTCCTCAAAGCCTGAAGCAAGCGCAAGCTTGTTTCACAAAAGGTCAGCTGAGTGAATAGTGAGTTCCACCGCATTTGTGACAGAGTCTGTTGGCTTTACCGTAATGGCTTTTCAACAGAAAAATGCTGTGCGTGACAGCTTTAGGCTTCGTTTGAATGTTGCTTACTGGATACGTATTAATGAGTAATTTTTATGCAGAATTAACACGCGTGCACTACTTTGGTCGCACAAAGAAATGAAAGTACAAATTCGGGAATGGCTAATCTTGGCTTGGTTAAACCCACGCGTTTGGTTGACCAGCAGTAGCCCGTTTTTCATCAACGGCTGCTTCTACACGCAATGACTGACTGGTGCTGTGCGTAGCTATGCCAGTTTTTTGACAGCGAATAACCTCGTTGCTCTCGGGGTGCAAACAGGGCCTACCAGAGGTACATTGTACCCGGGAAAGTTGAAGTACGCATGATCAGCTTTTATGTAACCAAGCCTAAAATTGACGGTGTAAGCCAATCTCTTGTTTGTAAATCTTAGCATGACAGCTGATTCTGATTGCTATAGAAACAAGCTTCGCCGAGTGCCCAAGAAAATGAGGGGACCCGGTGTCGGTCTTCGTCCTCCTTGGTAAAATTTCTCTCGGAGGCCCTGCATACAAATGTGCGCGCTGCTGAACTCTGCGGATTTGGAAATGATTATGATTAAGTTTGCTCGTTGATGCGTATGCCAACTGATAACTTCTGTGCTTTACGCAGCTGCCGATACAAGCTGTCAAATCTGCAGTCTCCGAAATAAGCTGGAAAAGAAGCTTGAATTGTACAAGGAAGCAAAACGTCAGTACGGTGAAGACGAAGCAACGGCTGCAACCTGACATTCTGTTCAATTTCTCCGCTATTCGCGTGAACCTTGCGTGGTCACCAAAGCTGTAGCGGACAACCGTCATGATTTGTCATATTTTAAACGAGATTGAAGGTTAAGTGACCGGGGACTGGGCAAGAACTAGTTTCAACGGTGGCAGATAAAAAAAAACTGGCAACACTGCGGTGCTTATTGTTGCAAGTTGTCCTTGCAGCAAGTATTGTTGTGTTGCCAGTTTTTATCTGCGGACGTTATGAGGCTGTGACGGTGCATCGCGCGTCACATGGCTGGAGCAGAACCGTCGCCAGAAAGTTTTCAATAGGGAGGGAGGGCTTTGCGTTTCTGCGGGGGGGGGGCTTGACATTCTAAAAATGACAATCAACTGGCAACACAATCATTCTAAAAATGACAAACTCATGTTTCAATTTGGGAGGGTTTAGCCCCCAAAACCCCCGTGGTGACGGGACTGGCCTGGAGCACGCAATCGCAAATCCTTCAAAATTGTGGTGGCGCGTAAGCAACGATAGCGAACATTGTCGAACGGTGAAGCCCACTTGGTTGGCGTTCTTTCCATTCCGCATCTCCCGTAAGGAGCCGCAACAAAGTGCAATATATCGCGTTATGGCCATTTTCCGAACCTGACAAATTACCCGCAAAGAACCAACCTAATTACGTGGTGTTTGATTGCATGCAGCTTCGTCTGAATCCTTGCTTCATTACCATTATTTCACTGTGATTTGTGCGATCACTACACAGAAGACACCAGCAATCTCCAACAATGACTGGTTTTATTTTAAATAAGTCAAAAAGCGAGAGTTCTAAGCATTGCGCTGAGAAGCATCGTAATCGTGGTTGCTTAGGAGTGGTAGGAGCCATTATGCTTCGGGCCGTACAGAGGAGGAGCCTGGGAAGTAGACCNTNAACCGCAAGTTTTAGGGGGAGAAATACATTTTTTTTGTTAGGCACTACAAAATTTGGGGAGTCACTGCCCCCTCTCGTGGCTCCGGGCCTGCTGGGCTCCTCCCACGCAACAAGAAACACGCAGGGCGGGCGCAGTGCTCGATATGATTTGCATCTCATCTCCCAAGATACCATGAACTTCATGAAGCGCTAACTTGTAACGTACCTTGATATTCGCTTGAAACCGGCAAAAAAAGTAGTTAGGGAACAAGCACGAGGGGGTTTTCTTTGGCTGAGGTTAATTCTTTCAACGGAATGATTTCATCAGAGCTTTTTTTCTACGATCCACGCGAATATCATAATACAAGCTCCTGCGCTCACGATGTGTAGGATTTGACCTATGGAGTTGATGCCAGAGACAAAAATAGACGCTTCTATAACATAAAGGAAAAACGTTCGGTAAAACAAAAAACCTTTTGCAATCTGGGACACAGAAAATCCAGCTTCGCGACAGAAAGAAATGGACTTGATGCACAGTAAAAAGAAATCTGCCACATGCACCATACAACCAAATTCTGCCAGAGTATTTCGCGGTGGACTCTGTATGAACGATAGCACGGTCACGGACGCCGGGTCAGCAGCAGGGGGGGGTCCCAATTATGTTTATTTCTGTTCAGCAACAATGTTGACCTCAAAAACAATTATAGAAAACCGTTCTGAATCTTTTTAGTGCCCGAATAGCTGCAATAAGTTTGTTTCAAGTCGATCTTCCTCAACCGTTAAATTACATTTGATGCTGTTACAAAAAAGCACCTCCGCCCTCGTTGCCCCCGCTTTTGAAACGGCAAGGGGGCAAATGCCACCTCTCTCCGGCGTCACTGAGCACGGTCAACGCAGACACCCGAGATCGTCAGATCTGACTAAATGAAGTAATATCGATGACGAACGTCGTCAGGGCAACACGCCAGGCAGTGTCGTTGGCAACGCGAATGTTTTGCAATCTTGAAAAAGATGTATAAGACGTCTCGGCGACGTCATATCAGGCCCCTTCGTTTCTTGTAGTCGGCCAGGTTTAACGATCGGCGCGGGGCGTCACCTGCCGGAACGGACGAATTGACTCTCGGCGCCACGAGGGAGCGCTCTGCAAAGCAGAAAGAGAAGCGATATTTACAGCGCACGATTTTCTCGGCATGTTTTCCGCGCTCATTCCACGCTAGGCATCCCGACTCTTGTATCTGAGCCAGCGCTGCGCCGTCAGCTGCTCTCCGCAGCATCGTACATTCTTGTTTTCGACCCGATCGGAGCCATCTTTCAAAATGAAAGATTCCATCACTTGCACAGTTGCTGTACCAGCCGCGAAACAGGTCGCATTGACCCGGGCACCATCAGCACAATAACAGGGAAGAGACTACACGTTTGTTTCTCGGTGGATATTTGCAAGACGGATTACTGCCTTTCTGGCTCCGAAAGGTAAATTGAACCAGTAATTTAGGAGTATGAGAAAATAATATCGATCCGTCTGATGAGAAAATAATCGATCCGTCTTAAATGAAGGTTGGCGAGGTTTGCGGTCGTCTGATGGTCGCGGCTCGCTACTGAGCGGCGCAACGTCACAACCGCTATCGCGAAGCTGCGTAAGCGTCTTTTCGCATTCGACAAAGGAACAGATGGCCTAATCGGCGTGAAGAGAAACGGCCTGCGGCCAAAATGGAGCAATCACTTCAAACGTGCAAGATGATTAGCGAGCAAGGAGCTGCTGACACAAAAGTGGATGATGGCCTGGACAAAGAACGTTGCCCGAATAGGGTCGAGCGCAAGCGACGAACATCGAAATGGATGCCGATTTTGCGCATTTGACCTTAGGTAACCTCGCGCGATGAAAACGCTGGAACACTGCTCGTTTCTGCGACAAGGTTGGGTCGGAGGAAAGTTTGAGCTGTATTCGACTGATTCCGTTATAAACCTAAAGTTTTAAACCTAACCGCTAAACCTGAAGCCCAAACGTAAAGCAAAACGGAAAATATGAAGAGAAGAGTGTGGATACTTGTGCAACAACTTCTACCAAAACGAAAGTCGTAAAGCTGAGAGCCGAACCGAAAAGCATTGGCATATGAGCCCTTAAACATATCTGTTAGGCTACGAGGTTGCTGTCGTCTGACTGACAAACCCAGCGTTTTTTCCGAGCCGCGTCATGCCAGGCGGATCCGCAGTTACTACCTCGACGAAGTAACGAGCAGTGTTTCCAGCGTTTTCACAGCGAGTTTTTTTTTTCAGGTCAAATGTGAAAATTCGGTATCTTTTTAATCATCTACCCAAGCATAGGCGTCGGAAGCGGGCAGGGGGTCTTGACCTCCTCATGGATTTTGAAATTTGACATTTTCCTATAACTTTTTTAACAAAAAGGTTGTTTTCTTAGTTTCGGCTGAAATGAAATTTCACCATTTTCAGCCACCCCCGGAAAAAATCCGTTGTTGCCCCTGGAAAATCCACTATTGGTCCCCGCCCTGGAAAAAATCCCACCGACGTCACGTGCCATCAACATCACCCAAGCGTGACTGACCTGCGCTGGGAACTTGTAAATCTAACTTGATGTCGAAATCGTGCGCGTCGAAGAGGTCGCCGGCCAGGTGGGGGGCATTCTCGACCGTGGTCTTCGTCGTTGGGAGACTGGATGCTAATTCGATGGTCATGTCCTGAAAAATGGCGCAAAACATTTCGCTTCGAAGAAACCAAACAGGAGTGCTTTGCAGCTCAGAAATCTTTTAAAAGTAATCACGAGAACAATAAAATGAACCATAGTGATGTCCGTTTGATGAAAGCTCTAGGCTAGGGTAATGGTTATCTGTTCGCAGGAGCTTTCATTGCAACCACATCTCCAAATCTTTCTAAGTTTTCACTTCGAAACAATTGCAGTTCGTTGATTGAATAAATATCACCAGTGGCGACGCGTGATGGAAATGGCCGGGAGGGCTACAAATTTCCATCTCTGGGTAAACATGCGGTACGATTGCGCTGGGTGTGAATAGTCAGTGGTATTTCCAATTAATGGCGTTTTGTATTGCACTGTTTACTGCAAAAACACCCGAGTGCGAAACGATAAAAACAAACACTGTCTGTAAATACTTGAAGCATTCCCAAGCTTGCAGTTGGGAGACCGAAAACACCCTTAGGTTATTTTGCCGATACTCCAGACGGCGTTTCCAATGAAACCCTGTTTCAATGGTGTACAGGGTCGGAGTGGGCACCGGCAGGAGTCTTAATCAATTTCGAAAGTAGGAGTGCAGCCGGAGTCATTTCTTGAACATTTGTTGATAGTTTATAGCGTTCAATTTGTAGTTGAAGCAGGAGTCAGAGTGCAAAACTCAGAAATGTTTCGGAGTCAGAGTATATTCAGCGAAAGTAGGAGTGGAGTCCGAGTCAAAAATTTCAGACTCCGTGCACCTCTGCCCTGTTTAGCTGGCACAAATAAATCTCATTAAGGAATATATTAATTTGAAATGTTCGATAATAAAAATCACTTTAAGCAATGCACAGAAAGCTGTTTAAATCCTTGTATTTTTGAGTCGGTGAGTAAATGCAAATTTAGGGTGAAACTGGTTGAATTTGTAAAGGTCTTGCACTTTTCAGGGGGGGGCTGCAGCCGTTTACACGGGCTGCCCTTGAATAGCAACCGCGAAAAAAGCAAATGGACGCCGTCGTATCTCACTGGCCGTAGTTTTAAAGAAACGAGCGCGTGACGTTTACCGCAAGAGACTATCTCATCAAAACACACAGTTCATGATATCAACACAACTATCAGCAGCGAGCTACTCGTTTAAACATCCATTTGTTGACGCCAGTTTAAACAAACGACCATCTTCAACGGTGGCACAGCAGGTTTCCACGGACACTAAGTTTCTTGCACCATGTTTTCATTTAAAGAAAACACAACGCAGAAGTGAAGTCTTGCGGGGCCTACTATTTGAAATTCCGACTTGTGGGTTGATAGTCAACGATCAAACAAACCCAGGAAAACAAAGGGCTACTAATAGCAAAGGAAAAAGTGACGGGTATGCTATTTGAGGGCAAGGGGTCTATTGACCTGCGGATCTGTTTTTTTTTCGCTTAGACATTTCAGTCATTTGTCCTGTAATATTATTAAAACTCGCCGTAACAGTATTCACAAGTCCATATTTTCGGATATTGTGGCCGAGCTGACTTAATTTTTTTCGGTCATTTGAAAAAAAATTCGGTCTATGACTGAAAAATAACCGAAAAAACTAGCCTGCGGTCACTAAAAAAGCGAATAAAAACGCGAGGCGGATGAATATGTACGAACCGATTTATTCCCATATCGTCGTTCCATTTCTTGAAGCAACCTCTGGGTTTGTTCACCATCTTCCGTCTGTTGACAAAAAATGTCAGGGTTACATTTTCATTTGCGGGATTCGGCAAAGTCAGTCACGTTTCCAAAATGAAGTTTAGGATCACTACTGTGCATTGGATACTTCCGTGAGAACATGAAGAATTCAACATGTTACATCAATCAAGCTCTCTGCAACCCTTTTCAGATGTTTTTCCAATAAAAATATCGAGAAATTTTGAGAGTTTGCGGTAATTTACGTTTGATTTCAGTCTTGAGCAATGAAGTGACCTACGAAAGTATATTGCCAACAACTATTCTTGGTCCCGTCGACCTGGCGTCAGTCTTCGCATCTAACCCGATATTTCCGGATCGAATACGACAATAATCGTAACCATGTTGATTTTTCAACGTAGTTAGGGTATAAAGCTATTCAGAGATGTCGGTGTGAGTTCGTCGTCGTCATGACATGCCACCGATAGTATCGATCTAAATCAAGCTGTCAGGTACACGAGCATCACGTGACCGCACACATCAAATCGCGATTAGGACACGCGGCGACATCTTACGTTCGACACAAGGACGGGCTTGCAGCGCCGCCTCGTGAACGGATCGGCGACTTTTGCGCGGAGCTGCTTCCATTCTTCTTTGCACGCGGCTTCTTTCAGCATGTTGTCGGACTTGATGCGTTCATTGATGTAGCTGTGGAAAGGAGATAACCGATGAAGTCGAAGACGGCACGACGTAGTCAGCAGGTGACCTTTTTTGATCCAAGATCATTTTTTTTCAAGACATGACCTTTTCACAAGATTTTGAGTGCTTGCGATATTGGTTATTGGCACGATCACGCGAGGCCAGGGACCAAGGTGGGGGGTGGAATCCCAAGCAGGCGCCAAGGCATCTCGGCTGGTTCCTGGTTGGGAAACTTTGCGCAGAAAGTTCGGATGCCAGCGCAACCCAAATGACTAACAAACGATTTTCGATAACCAACTTGGTGCTTGGTCGTATCTTTTTGAAGCTCAAATCACACGTTTTCAAAAAGCCGTTTACATCATGTGATTAAACGTGGTTTTTATTATGCACTTGACCGAGACTGAAGAAGAGCACCTTTTGGTTTTACACGAATGCATTCGCCAAACGCAGGAATGACTCTACAAGTCGGCTCGTTTATCACAACTGAACAAGCGATGACAGACTCTGCCAGACACATGTTGCGCCGGCAACAGTCCTGAGGTCCTGCCGTAGCTTTCGTAGCATTTCTCATCAATGGAAAAAACACAAATCACACAGATTCGGTTGCTATGATCAATAGCATTAAACTTTAATAGCATAAATCAATAGCATTAAACAGGTTTTTTAAGGTGTTTTAGGGACCCGAATCGGGTCCCTAGAATCAGAGAAAATAATCATCGGGTCCCTACCGGGTACTTAACATTTTCCTCATAAAAAACCTGCTTTAACAATCATGATAAGATCAGTTGACATGAATAGTTTAGAGAAAGTTGCCGGTGACGTATATCAGCAGGGCTTCTTACTCACATTTGCTGAAATAGGTTTTGAACATAGAGCGCGGCCTGCATCGATCTAAATGCATCAAAAAGGTATTCAGGGTTCCTACACAATTTTCAATATAAATTTTCAGACTTTTTCCAGTTTTTTTCCGGACCGTCTGCAGCCTTAAATTTTTCCGAATGACATACCCAGGTCGAATACAGGCGCTATAATAGTCAACACGATGAAAGTAAAATTATCAATCTTATCAAAAAGATGAGAAAAAATATTAACACAATGAATATTATTTCCTTTTTTCCATACCACGAGACCAAAACAAAATTTTCCCAAACTTTTCCATGCTGGAAAAAGATAAAACTTTTTCCATACTTTTCAAGACTCCGAAGGAACCCGGGGTATTGTTTTTCATCTCTTTTGCGAATTGGCCCGTTTAAATCTTTCCTATTTTGAAAAAAAACTACTGCTTATAAACTGTAGTGCTCAACACCGAAAACCTAGTTATTCCAGATATACTCAGGATAACGCCAGCCGACGAGTGACCTCATCGTATAATTTTTATTTTATTAATAAAACAAGTTTTTCTGGACACAACAAAATTCGGGGTACAAAAAATTGGGGGAAAATTGCCCCCGATCCCTCCCCCCGTGGCTACGCACCTGAAACAGACCAATCAACGGCAACGAAGCACGACAGCAGCCGCAACATCGCTACGCGCACGAAAGATCACGTGACACTCACGTGATGCCGGCGATGTTCTCCTGCCGCTGCTTGTCCAGGGTCGTGGCTCGTTCCTCCAGCTCCTCGAGCTGGGTGGCGATGCGGGACGCCTCCTCGCTGTTGCCCTGCGACTCCGCCATGTCCTTCGCTTTCATCAGCGAGGTCTTGCGCATGGCGTAGTTGAACGGGTTCTTGCGGAAGCGGTCCTTTTCTTTGATGATCTGCGGCGAAATGTATTCGAGATTTAAGCGCAGGGCCAAGACGAACTTGGCAAGTTCGATGTGTAACCGGTTGGAGAATTTGGCGATCGGAGGCGTTTGTTCGTCTCGAGCAGGGGTCGCAACCAGCTGGTATTTTCAAGGGGAGGGGACTTGTTGTAAATTGTTGTTGCATATCGAACAAATAAACACATTTTTGAAAATCTCGGGGACGCAATTGCCCGGTTGCCCCCCTGGTCTCAAGGAACGCAGAAACATCTTTTGCGAACATATCAACCAACTGTCGGGGATTCGTGGATCCATCGCGAAACGTGAACCAAACACGCCTATTGCTCGCGACGCGTTATGTTGTTATTAACAGCTTGGTCGAAAATGCCACTAACAGGAAACAGAACTCCACTGGAAACTTATTCCTTTTGTTTAACGACAACGGTATACAATGGAACTATGAGCCGCTGAAAAATGAAAAATAATAATGTTTTTACGGTTTTTAACAGTAGTTGTTTGTCAAGTGAGAGTTGGATGTATACGAAACTCGAACAGTTTGACCGACCACCGATGGTTACTAATTCGCGCTTTCGTGATAAAAGAAACTGTCTGCCTGCGAAAAGTATTGGGGTCGTCCTGAACATCTGACAGGCATTTGCAATGCATGTTTTTGAACTTTGCTTTGGTAACGAGAGGCCGACAAACGAGCTGACGGTAATACTTTGCCATGAGTGACGAAGGCGCCATGAGTTCAAATGAACTATTATTATGACACGCAAAGCCACACGTCATCACCCACGTGATCAATATCTTGCTCTTTGATGTTGTACGTGACTGCTTCTTTGATCGCTTTTTGCTTTCTCTGGATCTCGTCCAAGGTTGGAAGTTGCATGCCTGCTTTCATGACCTGAAACAAAAGGGGAAGAATCATCAGGTGCGATAGGATATTCGAGCATGATACATTGGTCGAATCGTTTGCACGGTACGCGTTTGTTTGTGGCGCCGGCCAGGTCACGTGCTAGCAACGCCATTCGGGCGTAACTGAAATGAATTGGAGTTTCAGGGACGATCTAAGATTCTCAGCGGGTTAGTCATGGAGGAAACACCAAAGGAGTAATGCGCAAACGCAGAACAGGACGTGGAAGGAAAAGCTCACTTGAGAAGCGTGGCTGACACCAAAGCCTAAGAAAGCACTACTATATTCTGAAATCCATACAGGGCGTGCAACACGCTGCAGTAGAATCTAAGCAAATTTCGTGAAGCTGTATATTGTTACCAACAGCTTTGCTGCATTTTGACGACAAGAAAATGAGTTGAAAAAACCACTGGTTGCACAACCGGAACATTGAAATGAAATCAACAGTTCCGAAAAAGTGTGATTAACCTAATGTTGTGGTTGAGATTCCACCAGCAACATACTGTCGGGTGACGTAAACCCGTATGTGACGTAAACCCGTATCGCTGTCACTTACCAAGATGACAGAAAAGTTTGCAAATCACAGAAGACCGTAAAAGTGTTTTATCATTTTATCTTCACCCGCTGCTGTCATTATTAATTAACTTCCCATATTCGTCACAGACTTTGCGGTCGGTTCGACGTGAAGGTCTCTAGCGACGCGTTGCGGTCATTCCTCACCGTTTCCTTCCACTTGAAAAATTCGGAGTCGGTGAAATCGGAGTTGGACACGAACTCGAGTCGAAACACTCGCTCTTGCTCGCCGTGACGCAATCGCAGGCCTTTGTTGGTCCGCGTCTTCCCGAGCTGGTAAATCTTCGCCGTCTCGACCACCTCAATGACTTCGGCGGCCTGAGCAGTTTATAGTTTCAAAACAAACCTCGTTTCAATTGAATTGAAATACAAGTCGCTGGCGCTGAGCGACTACTACAAGTCGATTTACGGTGAGACGCTCGGATCGTTTTCATCTTTTGTTTGAATTTTCGTTGCTACGTTTTCCATTTGTTGTAAATTATGATGCGTTGAAAACGTCGCCCAAGCACTGAAAAGTTTACACGCACTTGTTCATTTAACTCGCTTGTTACTTCACTGAAACAGCGTATGTCCCTCATAGATCACGTGTATCATGCACAGGGTTGTTGTAAAAAGACCCGACCCAAAAAACACCACCCGGGTTTTTTAAAAAAAAGCCCACTTAAAAAAAAACACCAAAAAACCCACTTTTTATTTTTTCTTTGAAAAAATCTACTAAGTAAAAAATAAAATAGGCAGGAAATTTGACAGTTAACTTTTACTTTTTTTAATCAAACAAAAACGAACAGCAATGAAATTTGAAGGATTTGAAAAAAAAGATTAAATAGTTTGTGATGGTTATCTTTCTCAGCTCTGCACAATCAGTATATTTTAACCAATATTTCTGCCTTATGTGCATCTATCAACTTTTTCTGATTTTGGACCACACCAAATCATATGTAGAAAAAAACACTCTAAAAATCAGGGTCACCAATGTGGAGCCCAGGTCGCCTGCAAGGACCAAGCAGGTTGTCCACGGGCATAGGCGTAGCCAAATCGCATAGCCCCCAAATTTCTAGCTTTCTTGTCATTTTGCGCTTTGACATGTGTTGTCCCAAACAAAATACTGTTGCTTGCTGAAAGTCAAAATATTTGGCCCAGAAAAAATTTTCAGGCTAGCTACGCTACTGCCCGCGGGTCTGCTCTAACATTATCATGATCAGTGTCTTCACATTGCGGAATATCTTAATTGTTAATACTAACATAATTAAAGGTAATTGAGCAACATTTTTATTTCAGAAGCGTGCATTAAACCGGTAGCTCTTTGCATTAATCGGCACGTAAGAAGTAGCTCTCAGCTTCAAGAAGGTTGGTGATCCCTGCTATAGAGGCGGAAATAGCAGGGCATGCAGATAAACTTGACATGAAACTGCAGAGTTTGTGTGGAAATGTTTTTTCTTTGTTTCCTGTGCGCATTCTTGCCAAGCCTTACCACTTTGGAGTGAATTGACCAAAAATTTGCAAAAACAAAGATGGGGTACATTCCTTTACCCTCAGCTTTAAATGGCATAATAGGTATAACACGTTATTGTGTAATTCTGAAAATAATGATATTGTATGATACAATAAAAACAATTAAGAATAAGGTTTTTCCATTTTTCTTAAAAAAAGAACACATTCTTGTTTCTTTTAAAAAAAACCAAAAAAACGTTTTTTTTTAAACAAACAAAAATAAACAGGTGGGTTGTTTTTTTTGAGAAAAAACGGGTTTTTCTCAACCCTGATCATGCAACACATCACGTGCTCTCACAACTGGACAACCAATAACGAAGTATTCTTCCCAAGTACAAAGTTCCAACGAGAGCCGTTAGCTATACGAAAAATATACCAGCCAATTCAAGTGCAACATAATGTTGTCGGGGTGGGTTATCTTTTCTTATATACGAGGATGGGAAGTTCGGTTGATTACAGCCGCCAAGAAACTGTAACGCACAAGAAACCAGACAACACTCGAGGTTGTTTTACTCACACGGTAGACCGGTCGTCCCTCGTTGTTGCCGATACCTATCCTCACGAAGCAGCCCGGCATCAGGTTTTTGAAGAAGGGCAGATGAACCCACTTCTCAATCTTGAACCTCGAGACGCGGATCTTGCTCAGCTCCTCCTTGCTCGAAATTTGTTGGAACCTCTTTGACGATGCGCCGCTGAAGAAAAAGCAACGTTTTTGTTTCGATTTTCTATTCACTCGTTTTTGTTTCGATTTTTTGTTTGCTCGCTTTTGTTTCGATTTTCTGTTTACTCGTTTTTGTTTCGATTTTCTGTTTACTCCTTTTGGTTTCGATTTTTTTTTTACTTGGCTTTAGTTCAGAGCAACCTCGGTCCGGTACCTGGGAGTATCGTCGTCTGATGCCGAAATAACGGAATTTAACACGTTTAAAGAACGACACACCAAATTGATTTAAAACCACTGTTCTGGAGTATTTAGACGAGCCACGCGTTTCTGATGAAGGACTACAATTAACCAGGAAACACGCCGGCGAAGATCACTTAAAATTTTCGTCTGAAACAAATCGTGAGAGATGCACAGCAGGTTGCGAGTGATATATACAGCATACATTTTTTAAATTCGATTTTTTAATTTGAAGCAACTACAATTCGCGACAGGCCGAAGCCTGAATAATGCTTTTTTGCCGGGGCGGTTGAGGTGAACGCTCTTGCCCGAGGAGCGCTACAGCAATTCACTCAGTGGCTGCGGATCGAACACGCGATATTTCAATTGAGAAGCGGACACTCTACCACTGAACTATACACAGGATTCCGAAGGAAACTTACGACTCATCATCTTCGTCGTCTGAACCTTCTCGGGAGGAAGCATCGCTGTCGGACTCGGACGATCCGGACGAGGAAGCCATTCCGGCTGAACGACTTTTAGAAATCGGAATTTCTGAATCCAGTGAGGTGCGGCGTAAATAAGGCGAAACTCGATTTGCATCACACCATATTATTTGGCAGAGAATCGCAACGATCGAATAAATACACAGAGAGAGAAAGTTACAAACGCAGATATTTTTGGCAAGCCTTTACTGAAACGCGTCAACACGATTCCGTAATGCGACCGACTGAGCACGCGATTGTTGCGTTACTTCAGTGATTCCCAAAGTATGGGCGACGACCCAAACAAGGGTCACGAAGGGTCAAAGTTAGATCGCGCCGAGGCGATCCGAACCTGAGTTGTACATTTTCAACCTTCGTGTTTTTTCCCTTTTTCCCAAATTCTTGCGATCTCTTTCATCAGAGACTGAATTGCTGCATTCAAAGAGTGGATTGCTGACATTGAACTTCGCAACTTACTGCCAAAACTCGTTCATGTATTCATTATGTTATTCATGTTGAAACACGCTGTTTGAGGCTTGGGTCGCGAGGTGTTCATCAAACTCATGCTTGGGTCGCGCTCAAAAAAGTTTGGGAACCACTATCCTGGTTAGTTTGTTATCCTGGCAAGTTTTACCATCCTCATCGTTGTCATCATCGCTGCTGTAAACTTCACTCGCTTTCAGGATCTTCTTTTCACTTTGTTTTTTCTCGATTTCGGCTGAAAAGTAAATACAAGTAAAATAAATCCGATTCTGTCTTAAATAGATGTAAAAAACGCTCAGATTTTTGTTTAGGATAGATATTTTGCAGAGACAATACCATGGAAGCAACCAGGGTTGCGGAGTCCGAGGGTTTTGCGTGGAGTCGGATTCCTAACAACACTAGGAGTCGGAGCCGGATTTTTTGTCCGACTCCAACAACGGAAGTTAATTGGACCGTTTTTTACATCACACTCCTCAGTTGGGAATTCCTGTTAAAATGGTGCAATTTCTTATAAAACTTTTGTTGAAACAGATAATTTTTGCTGTGTACCACGATTTCCATTGAGCATTAGCGGGTTGCAAAATTCTTGACAGCCAAACTTCATTAATTTTACGTTAAGGAGTCGGAGTCAGAAAATTTGGAAAAGGTCGAAGTTGGACATTTTCCCTCCGACTTTGCAATCCTGGAAGCAACAACAAAAAAAGAAAAATGTCCGGTCTTTTAAAAAATAACAAATACGCAAAAATTCAAATTCTGAAACCGCGGGCCTTCAAAGCTGACGATTTGTATTTTTAATTCCATTCACGCGCACACCTCCGCCGCACTTGCTTCTCATGGAGTGCAGGGTCGTTTGAGTCGAACTTACAAACTTTGGTAATTTTTTTTACAGGATTTGCGCAGTTGGTTCGCGAAAATATGACAGGAGTTTTGCAAAACGTGACAATGAACCAAAAAGCTGTCAAAAAACATGCTGTCAGGTTTCTGAAATTAGTTGCCACGATGGCGGCTGCTGTTAATCCCAAGTCACTTGCGCGTCAGGGCGCAATCTTAATTATTTACGATAAAACATGGCAAGAAAACCAGCCTCACCCACGACAACATCCCGTGCGTGTGTATATATACATAACAATATACAAAGCAACTTAAGGTTCCAAACTCCGTTTCATATTGGCGAGTCAAAAAACGCTTGTATGGTAAGCCGCTGACCGCGAAGACAAGAAAATGAGAAAGACAAAATTTCGCCAACCTGCGCGATTCCTCTTTCTTTCCCTCTCTGCGATCAAGCTCTCGAGAGGCTTATTCTCCTTTTTCTCTTCAATCTTCCTTCTCCGGTCACCGCGCAAAGGTGGTAAAGCTAAAGATGAGGAGCCGCGATCGGATGGTTGTCTGATCCAACGAAAAAGAAAAAAGTTTTTATCGTCGCGAAAGTAACAAATGACTTTGTTGCCTCACCTCAAGCCAAGGACGCACATTTTACGAACGCACATGACGGCTTCAACAGCTCACTCCACTTGACGATAATATCCAACTTTTCAGCTTGTTGATCAGTTTGGAGACGACTTGCTCAAAAAAAATTGGAAAACAATTCCTATTGGCTGTCTACTTTTGCAGCTTGTTTCCGACTTTCGGTTCACAGGTTGGAAGTAATTCGGAAAAAATGATTTGCACTAAACAAGACAGCTGACAACAACAATCTGACAAAACCTTTCATCGAATAAGGGGACTGAAAACGCTATTGCACGTTCCTGCACTACCCACCATAGCAGTCTTCTATGGTTATCGTTTACAGATTAGGTGTTCTTGTGCTTCCTTCCGCTTTTTCAAAGCAAGTAAACCTAGTAATAGCAAGCTGTTTTTTCAGGTCACATTAACGTGGAATTTATGGATGAGTTAATAACAGGAGTGGCGATGTTGATGTTAGCGTTGAAAGAGCTACTTTGTGCGGGGTGAGACAACAAACCTCTTCGCAGGTTCTTCGTCAGCCACGAGGTAAACAACTCAAGGCATACGCGCAAAATACGAATGCAAACCAGTCTGTCTTCAGCACTCTGCGATTATGCAAAGTATGATCCGAGCGACAACCACTTACTTCTGTGTTTTCTTTTTCTTTTTACGATGGGCGTCTCTTTCTTGCTGAGCGAGGCGCAGTTTCTTTTGTATCTCGAACCTGCACAGTGATCATCAATTAAAAGCAACTTAGTACAACAAAAGCACTGTGTTCGCGTATCAGACGTCATAGACCACTGGACTTGCGCAGAACGGTGAAACTTCAAAATTAGCTTTTGCGACGCGACGCTGTTCTCGAAGTGACAATTTATCGTGAAACACGTTATAGCGAAGAGGTTTTTCGTTAAAACGGTTCGAAGGGAAAAAATTTAGGCAACATTTCAAGCTATACCAGTGGTTCCCAACGTGGGGCGTACGCCACAGGGGGACAATTTTATTTAAAGGGGTGAATTGAGGCGATTGACGAGATCTGGGTCCAAACTTTCGAATTAAATTTTTTTGGATTTTTCTTCAGGTTTTCAACATATGTAGTTTAATTTAGGTTTAGAATTTTTATATCACGCCTTGGGGGACAATCAAGATTTCAGAGTTGATCAGGCGAGGCAGGGGCAAAAAATAGGTTGGGGACCATTGGGCTACGCGCATAGTAGTAGGCTTTTTCATGTACTCAGCTCGACGACAGACCCCAGCACTTAAGACAAGTAAAAAAAGAACCAACCTTTTTTGCAAAGCTTCCCGTTTTTCTAATCGGTTGTAAAGTTCTTGTTCGCGTTCCTTTTCCGTCATGTTCTCCAGCCTTCTGCGATCGTCTTCATCGCCGACAAGTTCCGAATCGTAGCCGTCATCGAATTCTTTGCGCAGCGCTTCCTCGTCGAACTCGCTCTCGGACCCGCTCAACTCGTCGTCCGACGCGTCCGAGGCTTCACTCGATGACAACTCGCCTGAAAAGTGACGCAGGCGGCGGCTGCTGAGTGAACATATACCTGACCATCAGCGCACAGGGATGGTCCACTGCGCGTCAAAACATGAGCATTGAGGCAAAACACGACCATTGCCAGGTTGCATGCATTTGACTGACGTGTAGATTTGATTTTGGGTTGACGGCAATTGGCGACAGGCCGAGGCCTAATTAGCAGGGCGACCATATCGTCCTTATTTCTAAGATTTGCAATACTACGTCTTAGAAAATATTAGTCTCCTATTTCTAAGAAATGTCCTTATTTGTGATTTGTGTCCTTATTTTTTCTTATTTTCTGTAGCATAACAATTTTAAATAAGCAATATCTGATACATATACAGACCATTTCTATCTCATCGTAAACATTTTGTAATCAAGGTTTTGTGACGTCATAAAAGTTGACGTAACGTACTATCAGGCATTGTTAGCACTGT
>JGI24159J19872_10002190_pt1 | contig 22916 bp, 15 predicted proteins | sample Ectturendosymbi4_FD_19872 | JGI IMG/M metagenome (IMG submission 19872) | reverse complement strand
TAGAGCACCCTCGGGAATAGCAAAACCTGCTCTAATAAACGGTTGCTCTTTTATCCGATGAGAACTTTTTGCAATAAAAATAGGGTGTCATTCACACAAGGGGTTCAACAATACACATATCAATATCAGGGTACTGTATTTTTTTCTCGTTGTGAGCACTGTACACAGTATTGTAAAAAGAAAAGTTACTGTATTTTTGCAATATTTTTGTCATAATGTATTCCACAGTAGCTGTTGTGATGGACACTTTCAGTCTTGCACAAAAGAACTGGTCTATTTTTGATTGTTTTACTTCATTTTTGCGCTAACTGTGTGCCATCCATGGTGCAGCTACACGTCTAACTGCTCTGATAAGCGGTGTGCCTGCTGTAATAAGCGAAGAACTTAAAAGGGGAAAAAGATAGGATCATTTTTTTTCAGCCGAAACTGCTCGAATAACCGGTTTGCTCTATAAACCGATGCTCTATTATGCGGTTTCCATTGTACTCGCTTCGGAGGGTCACGTGTGGTCTGCGGCGCCCATCTCCGCTTATACGCCGAGGGCCACGCGGCTACTTTCGTAGTGAATGCTGCATTGGGGACAAGTCGCTGACAGCACCGTGCGTAAAGCCTTTCCTCTAACCCACCGAACAGCGCCAAGGTATGACCCGACCGGGAATCGAACCCAACCTACCAACTTTGGGGCGCGTGCTGAACCCACTGTACCGCTTAGCCCAGTGGTTCTCAGACGGGTGCCACTTGGCTCACTGAGGAAAGAATGTTTAATTCCTGGGAGGAAATTTGTTCCCAGGAGGAATTGGGGAGGAGAATCTGCGGATGAAAAACCTGAAGTTTTTATTGTTTGTTTGTTCAACGCATAAAAAACGCACAAAGAGGTTGGTTTAGATGAGAATATCTACAGTACGCAAGAACAAGCTGCTTTAGCTGCAGTGACTTACGCTATACAACAGTCTGTTTGGTTCATAATCGTCTATTCAATAGACGATTTAATTTCATTCCTGAGATAAATCTTCAAAAGACCCCTGGAACCATATACAGGTAGCGCGAAAATTTTGCAATTGTATTTTAGTGATTTTTTGGGGAGGAATTGACAGTGATTAGGTGTGTAAGGGGGAATATCAAAAAAAACTTTTGAGAACCACTGACTTAGCCGGTTGTTGCACACGTATTATTAAAATTCACTGCCGAGCATACTCCATGATTCACCTTTCGCTAGGTTTTGAAGATTTCTTTCATAAACAATTACCCTTGATGCAGCTACAGCTTCTATACTTTCAGCCGAATTGGCTACATGCTTGATGTTGCGCACTGTGTTGTACAAGTGTGCGATTAGCGAGCTGCTATATAAAGATTGTACTGATTGCAGATTCCGTCCCTTGGAATCTGGAAGTTGCTTTTCGGACATGAGCTTGATCACATTTCACGGTCCAGGAGCGATTAGTTTGAACACAAATCTGATGCATATGTACGTTAGTTACGGTTTCCAAGTTGCGGTGAGCAAAGGTGACCGGACAAACACGTTCCGACAGCAATTCATTGTGAAAGAAGGCGATCCACCTGACTTCCTCATCAAGTACTTTCTTAGCTTGCTACCGATACTCATCAGCTTTTTTGTGTGTGCACTTTATTTTGCAATGATGCTGTAAATTGTTATTTAAAGTGAAACGCGCTTTTTTGACTTATTTGAGTCCGACTCAAGCCAACAAAGATATTATATTAAAGCCATCAAAGTTATTAAATATTTATACAATATATCGAAAAGTGCATTCAAGGTAGTGTCATCAGAATACCTTGCATGCAGTTGAAATAAGACAAAACTCTTGCAAAATGTAGTTAACGTTCTGTTTTCGTGTAAATATACCATTCAAATCATGCATTTTGCAAATCTTTCTGCTAATCACAAGCTCTGTCCAGGTGCATCGACAACTGCTACGCAAAAATGAATCCGACGCAGACATTGTCTTTGCAAGCTGTGTGCTCTAACTGCAAAACCACGAGGAAACCGATATACAAATGGCGTCTTTATCAGCTGTTGCCAGAAGACGATTTTACAACCTCTTCTACAACTGCACCAGATACTATTGAAGGTATAAGCTTTTTGCTTTAGGAAGCTGTTCAAGCATTTTAATTTCCACGCAAAGCTGAAACCACTTTCTTTTAACAGTGACCACTTCGAACAATCCAAAGTGACTAAAGTTGTGCAATGTGTACCCCACAACGCAATTTTTCATGAAAAGTGCTTTTTTTAGAAATTTATTTTTGACGGGGTCATTTTTTTAAACGTTGCACTGCTCATACAGATACTGCAAAAGATTCTGAAGGAAATTCGGACAAAAAGAAAAAGCTACAAGAAATAGTAAGAACCAACACTGAATTTTCACTTCTTCAAATTTCCTAATTGATCAAATTTACATGCGACGCAAAGCTATAGCAAATTTCTAAGGTGTTCATACCAACGCGTTATTTTTGCGCTACAGCTTGGGTGGGAGGATAAAACTACGACTGGAACTGAAACTCCCATTGTCTTACTGAAAAAGAATGCTTTGATAGCTGGACGGAGGTACGTGTTGCGGATGAATATTTCCATGGAGGGTTTGGATGATCGCGTCTACGGTTTTTCCGACTACGAGTTGTTGACCAATCTTCCCCCTCATGGTGGTGTTTGTACAACAGCTGGAGATAAAGGTAATCTGTTTATTAGTGAGCAGTTGCTATATCAACATCTCGTATAAGCTGCCATAATTGTAAAAGGGTGCTTCCAAACCATCTTGTTTAACTGCTTTTGATATCTGTTTTATAAAATCTTCGATAATATTTTCAAATGTAGTGGCCAGCCTTGTTAAAAAAATGTACATATTCGTTTAAAAAGTCATGAAATCTGATATAGATTCACTTTCAAGCTTAAAGAAAACCCTTGCTGTTTAATGTTTAACGATGTTTAAAATTTGATTTTGGTCTTCACTGAATTTATAAGGTAAAGATGACCAACGCCTTCAGTGCTTTAATACACTGAGAACATACGTTGCACAAACTGTTTCAAATCCATTTTCGCCACGAGGAGCAAACGTATAAGTTGGCGCAGATGAATGTTTCTATTTTCTGCACAAAATGCCGAGTAAAGGCGCAAGGATAGAGGATGCTTACTTCATAAGAAACAACCCAGACTTCAAAACCCAGTCAAGAATTTAAGATTGTTTTCGTTAAAGTCCATCTTAAGGTTAAAAAGTAACCTAGTGCAAGTTGTATAAAGACTTCTGCTCGAACTGAATATGATGCATATGTTATATCGACCAGTCAAAAATGGCGCATCTTAAAACTGCTTTCTAAAAAAGAATAAAATACAATGGTATTTAACTTCTTTGATGAGAGCAGCGTATTTGCTTTCCCAGGAAACTGCTTTTCTTTCTTGTCTTTCCCGAAGAAGAACTTAGATCCCGATGTGCAATATTCGAAGGTTCTACAAAATACGACAGTCCAAGAATGTAAGGAACACTGCTGTCTGACCAGGTGCTGCACGGTTGTTTTGATGTTATCGGTGCAAGCGCTGAGTTCAAAGCTGCCTGAAGCCTTACAACTGCATTGGCGTCCAAAACGCTTTTTCTCGAAACTGTGGCTGGATTAGGCTGTTGAACTAAGAGTGACCTCGGCCACACCATTTTTTTCTTTTTACATTAACGAAGTCCTATTACGCATTAAAAAGTCCAAAGTGCAAGCATACAATTAACCTTCTGATGTTACGAAAGTCTCTTGTTTTAACGTCGAATTACACTTCGAAATGTTTTCGTTGTCTCCTGCCCTCGCAAAATTTTTATCTAACATTTCATATGTTTTCCTGCATTCTTTATTATTTCATACTTATGATGGTCTACAAACAAGTAAGAAAAAAACATAAATTTTTGAGAGTTTGATCGCGTGTGGTTTTGAAAGTTTTTTTTATTTAGGAGGTAAGCTTAAACAATTTCAGCTTAATAGTTTAATCTTACCTTACAAAAGTGAGTCTGGTTTTTCGACTCATCTAAAATAAATTTCTGCAACTGATGGTAAGATCGTAAAGATAAACGTTCATTAAGTGATTAAGCAGAATCCTTGTAGTGAAAATAATATAATTTGTCATTCTTGCTTAGTGCAAAATACATTTTAAAGCACCTGCTACTTCACTGCTTTATGTTATTACGACTTTTGTTGGTTTCGTTTTCAGCTGGTGTTTGTTTCAGTGAATTACGGCATGCTTTCATTTATAGCCAACTTTAGCATTGCAACCTGCGTTATCCAATGTTGCAAATATGCAACATTCCATGTAGAGGTAGATAATGCCCCCATGAAAAAAAACACTACATTCTGATAAAGTACTGTCTTCTGCCTTTAAATAAACCATACAGTATTTTTTTCCAATGTTTCTTCAGTGTCTTGAGGCTACGGGGGTGAAAAGAATGTCAAATGTCTGAAAAATATTTGGAAGTGGCATTCAACAAGCAGACACCCATAAACATAGGGTGCAATTATGCAGAAAACTCAAAGGTTAGCATTACTCTGTATCTAGTGTCACCACGCTGCATGTTGCACGATAAGTTAGAAAGAATAAATTTCGTGTAGTTTTCCACAAAATTTCAAATTTCATTTCAACGTGGACACTCTTTTGTTCTAAACAGAATCCCTTCAAAGTTGGACAGGAAAGTTTTCTAGAGGGTGCGGAAGCCATTTGCCTTGAAAATTTGTCACTGCCCAATTTCTGAAACCGAATTTTTTCGTGCAAAGTGTGTTTGTGCCGTCTGCAATTAGACAAAATAATCGTAAATTTTCCCTGAAAACGTTCATGCATTTGTAGTATTCCCCACTTCTTCGCTAACTCCATCAATTTTCAAAAGTCTACTCTGACTTGACATGAAAAACTGCCTTGAGTTTTGAGTTTGTTCTTTTGCCTTTGAAAACATAACTCCTTGATCTAAAAGTTAAAAAATCTGCCGTGATTCACCTGATTTTCACAAATGTTGCTGAGCTAGGAGACATCTTCCCTCTCAGATCCCATCTCAAACTCCTAGTGTCCCTTCACCCTCGTTTCTTTGCTAATTTAACGTCTTTTTTTAATGAGCAAAAGCTTGTTTACTTTATAATGTTAAAATACTTCTAAGTCTCTCATACTAAAGTAGGTTTAGACAGAGGAACAGCTGCTAAGTGGACTTGTAACCTGTCATAATTACAAATAGTTTATGAAAATACTGAAAAGAAAACACTGACTCTGGTATGAAAACTGGATATCAGCTTTTGGCTTTCTGCCTTGTTTGCTAAAATAGGCGACGGGCTCATAACAGCGATTTTGTGCTTTTTTGGTTATGAATCCGAAAATTTCACTTCTATCATTAATCTGAAGGGTAACCTTAGCTCCACGTACAACGGTCTTTTTCCGTTAGAGTCGTTGAACCAGAGTTGTAAACGGGCCACATTTTGAAGCCCAAACCCGTCCCGAGCCCGACATTTATTTTTGAAGGCCCATTTAGGCCCGAAAGCCCAATTTACCGAGTTGGTCCAACATGACTAAATAATCCACAATTAATAATTTTTTACTGAAGATTTGACCAACTCGACTCAACGATCTAAGCAGCTAAAGTTAAATGTTACACAAGGTCGCTAAAGTAAAAGCTTCTTTCAGGCTAACTACCTAGAGAATATTACGTTAAAATCTCGCGTATGCATTGCTCCGCGCATAAGTAGCAATTGAGTTTTGCTGATACTGTTAGGAAAAAAATATTTGTTTGTAAAGTGCACCTAGTTTTCTTCAGAAGCAGTGTCCACACTGATTGTCGAAATCAAAACCTGTGTCTTTTTGCACTTCAAAGGAAATCATAATCCTTGCCTGATGCTTAGTCTTGCGAATTGTTTCGTGAAGCAAGTCAAAAATCGCGAAAGTGATGGATCTTTCCGACCCAACCCATCGCGTGCTAATTTCTTCACCCGTGTCACTTTCTCAAAAAGCGCGTAAAGCTAATCCGAGAATAGAACAAAAGAAGACAGGTGTCTTTGCAGTTCTAGAATTAACCGAACAAAAATCGTGATCACTTCGCTCATAGAAGTCACCACAGTGAGCTCAACAAATCTACGTCACGAAAGAAAGAAATCGTTACTATGAATATTATTTAAAATATTTTGTATATAGGCCCGAAATGGGCCCGGAACATTTTGAAAAACTTAAGCCCAAATCCGGCCCGACCCGTAAAACCCTTATATCTCTGCGTCGAGCATGCAGTTTCTCGGGTTCTAGGCCGACAACCACCTGGACAACCGCCACCGGACAACTGCCACCCAGGCCAATTGCTACCCGGACAACTGCCACCTAGGACAACTGCGACCTAGGACAACTGCCACCTAGGACAATTGCCACCCAGGACAAGTGCCACCCTAGACAAGTGCCACCCTAGACAAGTGCCACCCTAGACAAGTGCCACCCTAGACAAGTGCCACCCGGACAACTGCCACCTAGGGAAATTTCCACCTAGGACAACTGGGTTGAAGAACTGGGGGGCCGCATGGGCCTATGCCCCCTATTTTTTAATTTCGAATTTTGCCTAATTAAGTTTAAGCAACACAGTTACCATTGGGTCCATGGTATTTGTAATTTGTAATTTGCAGTGAATTTGGCAGGATTTCGTAATATTTGGCAGAATACACCGTGCACACTCTGTCACCCTGCTATGGCTTTCTTACCGCATTGGTGTTGTTCAACAATGTCGCCAGATGGTGTAATACAACACAATTTTTTACAAAAATGGTGTAATTTTACATGCTTGTGTGCATGGGCGTCGGAAGGATTTTTTCCATGGTGGCTACTAGTGGATTTTTCCAAAAGTTTTTCTAAGGGGGTCAAAAGTGGTGAAATTTGTTTTTTGCCACTCAAAACTAAGAAAACAGCATTTTTGCTGAAATTTTTGAAATTCCTGCCCCCCTTCCGACACCCATGCTTGTGTATAGGAAATCGTTCGTGCCACACCATTAAAAAATTTGAGTAATTTTAAGCGTTTTAACACCATTCTAAATAGTGAAATTTTTCTGAATCTTACACGCAAAATGAAATATTTGACAGATCAATTTCAATTGTGATTTTGTTTTTGCCTTGGCAACACTAAATAACTTTATTTTATTTTTGCACTGGCAACACAAACGGCATCCTTGCAGACAAATTACCCGCTGCTACATATGCTTTGTCTTATCTTTGCATTTCGGTATCTAATGCAGGGCATGCAGAATGAGTATTCAATCATGTTACTTCTGTGTTCAAGATGTGGAAAAGTTGTGCTTTCGAATGTGTTTAAGACAGGTATCAACGCTGTGTCATTTTTGCCTGTTTTTTTAGCTGTGTTCTTGGTGTTGTTAACAGCCTAGTAGCGACTCCAGCACACGAGCTCCTCGGGTTTGGCCCGAATCTTCGATTACGATTTATATCGGAGAACGCGAGCCTGCTTTGTATATTTGTGCCACCACCCACGGTCCCACTTCACTAAATTGTTCACCCGGGCTCTTCTTTGGGCCTTGTCACTGTTCATACATTTTCCTTCCATATCTGGCCTTTCGCGTTCATGTTGCAGGTGACCTGAATAACACAAAATCGTTCGTATTAGGCGCAGCCCCGTCGCCACGGGGGTGCTTTGGTGGGCTTAGTCCCCCCAAACGAAGCTCCAAACCCCCCAAAATTGAAATATGAAACACTATAAATTAGTGCGATTTTTGTCAAACTTGAATGTCAATCCCCCCTGCAAGAACGTAAAGCCCCCCCTATTGACGACTTTCTGGCCACGGTTCTGATTAGGCGTTCTCTCGACTTCGTTCGCTCGCGCTTTACTCGGGCTCATCCATTAGAGCCCGAGCTGCCCTATGCAATTAAGTATTTTTTAAAACATAATTCACGTCGGACTGAATGTTTTTTGAAGCAATGGATTTGTACAGAACATTGGATTTGAAGTCCAATCCAGTGGACAGTTCCCATTTCAAGAATAATTTCAAACGAACTATAAGTTGTCCAACAACTCGGGATAATATGGATGAGTCTAGCATGCAGAGGACTTACTGGCGTTATCAGTGCTCTGCGACGGACGTTACTTAACAATGGAGAAGTTATCATGAGAACTTCTCATTTGCTGTTACGTAACTAACGTAACAGAGCAACGGTAATGCCAGCCAGAATGAAAGCAAATGGAAATTTCAGTGACGCAAACGTCGAACGGTTTTATTCAGTCACAATAAATCGTATTATAAGCCCGAGTACCGCTGTTGACCTGGGTCGCCCCTGTAACAGCCTATTTGAATTTCAGACGGTTCGTCGATACATTTTCATAGCGGTGTAATTTTGACTAAAATAGTGTAATTTAGATCTCCATTATGGTGTATAAGTAATGACGTCGTATTTCAATGCTTGTGACGTCACAGTCACCAATTTAAACCACAAAATTTTTCTATAGTTTTTTTTATGTTTATATACTTGCGCCCTCCCACTTTGTAAAAGGTTCCGCCACCCATGCCTAGGAGGATAAAAGTACACACGCTAAGTTTTTCTGTAATCTAGCCCAAAATTACTAGTGTAAGCCAGTTGCCAATGTACCAATTAATCTATTTCTAAATCTTAAGCGCGTTAATTGTTTTATCTATATTCTGATTACTATACAAACAAGCTATTGAAGTTTCGACAAGGGCCCCAGAAGCTAGGGGGCGCGGTATCGGTCTTCGTGGCCCTTGGTAAAATTTCCCTCAGGGGCCCCGCCTTGGTCACCAGCTCAATTCTAACCGCTCATGTGGCTAAGTAGGACTCCTATTTTTAAAATCGTCACGCGCACACTATCTCTAAGTAGTTACGGTATAGAGTTATTTTATTAAATAAGTTAGCACATCATCATATTTTGTGAAGTAGAACGCGGACAAACTATCTTCTCCATGTTTTTCTTGAAAGAATCCAGAAGTGTCACGCAAGAGTTTCTCGCTTCGCGTGCCACTAAGCGAAGACTTATGACCTCTTTCGCGTCAAGCTCTTCCAGAGCTCGCACAAAATCTTGAACTCCGGTGTTTTTGGCAAACCTGCTGGCAAGGTCTGCTCTGGTTAAGTGGTAAAGGGACAGAGTTTGAAGAAAAAGGTGACTTTCATCTTCGACACGCTTCACTTCCTCAAGCATGCCGCTTTGCACTTCAACACCGAAGTTGTTGCCGTCCTGCATTGCTGGCACTTGCAGCTGCACCCAGGCTCTGACTGTATTGCAGCATTCGATGACAGCCCGCAGTTCGGGCTTAAGCCGGTCCATCATGTCATTTATATGCGGGTTGCATTCTAAAACAACGTTATTATCGATATCACTTTCACTTTCACTTGAATCACTGTCGTCTTTAATAGACTTGGTTGTTGCTTTTCTTTTGCGTACTTCCTTTTTCAGCTTCTTGCATGGTGGTTCTTTGACATTCAGCTCTGAATCAGAGTTCATGGGGGTGTGGAACTCTTCATCATCGCTACCCTCTGAAACGGAAACAATGATTTTCTTTCGTTGCAATTTGTGTTCCGAACTCGGTTTCTTGCGTTCCTGTTCTCGTACAAGATCCTGGCAGCTGGTGCGGATGATGCGCTTGACTTTTGGGATCGCTGCATCCGAGAACTGGTCACTGCTCACCATTTCGTGAAACTTGTCACACAAATTAGGAAGAGTAGTTTGAAATAATTTCTTAGCTTCTCCACCGATACGTTCGTTAAATTCCTCCATCTTAGCTGTGAAGGCGAGGAACTCCCTTTTTTAACAATTTCTGAGGCCGTAGTAAGAAAGCACACCAAGATACTATGCGATATTTGTAGCCTGGATCGTAACAATGCCCNTTTATTGCGGCAACGTCACAATAGCACGTGCAACAAATGAGAGAAAAATGAAGTTATCAGCAGGTCTTGATAACTGTCTATGGAAAGGAATCTTTTCACAACTAAGCATCAAACACTAAGATGTTAACATAGTATATCTTTCGCCGACTACTTTTTTCCGATTTACGATTCTTAGCAGTGCATGCTAAACACTTAGGAATGCCTCATTGTTTGCTGCTAAACTGAACATTGCCAAACCGTAGACATTATCACAGCTGAAATTTTTCTATGCCCAATAAAAAGTTCCAATAAAGACTGGAAAAAATCCTAATATTTTGTTAAATATATGACATTATTTATGCGCGTTGGACAGCAAAAAATATACTTCCAGTTCCAACTAACTACACAGTATACATGCACATTTTTCGTTTAGAGTAACAACATCGGTAAAGCAGAAAACTCCTGCAAAAGTTGGCGGCAATCATACTGCTGAGAAACGAACATGTTCTATCAGATAAAAAAATATTCAGAAACGAACCAGTATCAGAGACACATTTTTTTATCTTCATGTTGTAAAACACTTTCCCTTCAAAGCCTATACAGAAACAAACATGGCAGAATCTGAGCATACGTGCATTTTTTGATTCAAGCAATGTTTCACGCTGGCAGTACTGATATCGTCCTTTATCAACTGTTTTAGAAGGAACTTGAACTTTTCTGTTTTTTTTCTTTTTTATGGAAGATAAAAAATGACACAAGTTTAAACAGGCCTTAACATCTTTAAAAACTTTTGCTTTACAAACTTTTTTGTTACACTCGGTGTTTCAAAGTAAGTGTTGTTTTGAAATCTACTGGTTTTGAGTCGAACTTAAATCCAAGACATTTTGTTGATAGAAAACCTTAGGGAGTTTCTTCACAGCAACTTGTAACACAGTTCGTTCTTGTCCGAACACTGAGTACGTTGCTTGCTACCCGTTAATTTATTTCAACCACAGAAGTATATGTAAAACAATGGATTAGCCTACTTACTATTTAATCACGAACGAAATTTCAAACTGATTACAAAACCATCTTGTCGTAAATGTGACTCGTGAAGAACAAAGAATTAGACAAAATCACATCGCTAATCGACCTGGTAAAAGTGGCGTAGCGAGAGAAAGGGAGCATGCTGCAGCGGGCACCAGATTTTGATGGGTTCGCTGAAGGCAACAAAGGTCGCTGAAATTCCAAAAGTCAACAAGCCTTGACTCCCTTGCAAGAGTTGTGAATTTATATGCGGAAATTTTGTAAATGATGGAGATTGTTTCTTTCAAAAGATATTAGGGTGTTACGTTTTGAGAGATGCCGTGGCTTGGAAAAAGTAAATTACATGTTTTTTGTCTTGACTGTTTTGTGGGAAAGATTTAGGAAAATTCTTGAAATCTCACAAAATTTTGAACGAAAATCCTTGGTCGTAGCCTCTGCAGTTTTAGTAAGGCCAAAATTATTTCTCCCTGTACCAAAACGTGTTCTTGGCCCACGGTGGCACTTTACAGCTTGCGCATGGGGGTGCCAATGACGTTTTTTCACACCCCTGCCGCAACTACCAGGCAAACAGCTCTGAATGTTGAGCTGGGAGCTTTGTACTTCATATGGACTTTTGTCATTGAAAACAATGTAATTCAAAGATTTATGGGATCGAAATCACTTATTAGGATGATGTGAAAAGATTTTAACAAGGAAAAACATTACCCCAGCAAAAGAGCTGTCTGACGGGAACCACCAGTACGACACTTAATTTTGCCGATTACTCTGGAGAGGCAGTGACCTGTCCGGTGATCAGCGGATATCGTATATAGTCAGGGCCGTCACAACTTCAAGGCCCAAGCAAGGCAGCTCTATCCGTGTTTTTGAACTCACAACGGCCAATTTTGGCTTGATCAATGTTCAAAGTCAGTCACTCGCACTTTCTTGCTCTAACTGGCTGTATATACAAGGCTTGAAGTTAGGAACTGCATTGCACAACTTTGGGAGATGCGTTCAACTGATGATCAGTTTGCTGACGGTTTGCGTATGAAATGAAGAATCCTTAGTTTGACCTCGCAAATAGCCATACTTGGCGTTTCAACCGCATCAGATGGAAAGTTTATTGTTATTTACACAGTTCTTTCAAATTCAAATAAATAATACAGGGTGTCCATAAAGTCTCTTTACAATTTAAAAAAAATATTAAAAAATGAAATGATGAGATATCGCAATGATGTTTGTTTTATGTTAATCAGTATTTCATAAAGTATTCCTCAGTCCCTTTAACACTTTTTTCATTTGACTGAAACCAAATAAATCTTGATTTGCTGCACAAAAAGTTACCCCTTGTTATAAGAAAGCCTGCAAATGCAAAGTGAATTGTTATCAGTGTTTCACCATTTTTAGGCAGTTCATGTGTTTGTCATTGACATTCAACACCGAAACAAAGACTTGTCTATTGTTCGCTCAAAACAAGGAGTCGTCGAATCAGACTTTGGTCCATTATTTCCCGGCGATTCATTATCAAAGACTATTTTACCGAGGAGGAGCAGTGGTGGATGAGGTTGGTTCCTGTTGTTTTTCTCTTGTAATTTATGCTGTCAATCTAGCTCAGAGGTTCCAAACCTAGGGTATATTTGCCTGTCTAAAGGGGTACATTTATTGTACAACCGCAACAAATTACCTTTGTGACAAAGAAACGGAGTCTACCTTCATATTTCTGAAAAGCTAAAAGTTTTTTTAAAAATTCAGTGGATTTTTGTTATTTTACTCAGCCTTTTTGCCATAAGAAATTTTAGGGGTACACCCTCGTCTGTCGAAATGCTGAAGGTGTACGTGGTCAGAGAAAGGTTGGGAACCCCTGTGAACTTGCTCATGCCCAACGTCTCTCAGTATAAATCATCGAATCTGTAAGCGACTAAAAATAACACAAAATTCTTCCAAGCCTTCTAATTACTACACATTTTGTGTCCAAGGGAGATTATTTTTATGTATAACGCCAGTTTATTGCACCCTACATACATTTACTGTCGAGCGCGAATGACAAACTTGAGTTAGAATACTCTTTGAACATTTCACGAATTTTCTCGAATTTTTGATCGATTTTCACCAAAGTTTGCCTAATTTTCACAAGTTTTCTGGTTGCAAGAGGGAAATGACCTCCTTGCCCTCCCACATCTTTCAATCTGTTATCAAAAAAGATAATAATAAAAACCACAATGAAAAATGCCCGCCCAAATTGCGCAAATCATTTTCCAACTTACTTGTAGAAACACTTACACTTCAGGTTTAGAGCTGGTCCATTCAATAGCGCTCTGCCGAGCAGTCACATCGAAAGCTGAATAAATATTTTTCGAGTGGGCGAAAGATTTTCACAATGTGGCTCATGGATACCAGGGTTGCCAGATGAAAATTCCAATAAAAGCCAAACAATGCTGAAAAGAAGCTAGAAAAAGGCCAAACCGATTGTTTAAAGGCCAGATAGAAGCAAACTTTGTTTGCGGTATTGCTATTCCTTTGTCACAAACAAACAAATAAATTATAAAAATATGATTATAATTTTTTTGAAATAGGATTAAGCCTTGCTTGGCCTTGTACTGGAGCTCATTACTGATGCTTCTCTGACTTTTCATGGTTTGTGAGATTGCACACTTTGGGTGCACAGGTGCCTTAGTTTGCAAACTGACCCCATCGGCATCTTTCTGCACGGAAGTCTCTCTAGTTCACTCTTGTACTTACGACTATAATCATAAGAGCCCTTCCACTTCCTCGACGTCATTACCGCAAGCTTATCGCGGAGACGGAGACCTGTCTGCAAGCGTTGAGCCTACTTAGTGCTTACAACACACTACACAGTGCACATATTTCCAGTGATTCCGCAAAAACTTGATTTCGAATTTCGCATCTTTCAAATCTTGCCTAACATGGGAACGCGGGTGTTGGTCTAATATAGCATTTATTACAAAAAAATTTGCAATTAAATTTTGATGAAAACAATGGAATNGTAATATTTTCTTTCGGAGGAAATTTTTTCTGCGTATAAAGGCCAAACGAATTTTTTAAGAACAACCAACTCGAGATGAGGCCAGATTCTTTAAATATGGCCTAAAATGGCCAACCTGGCAACCCTGCATGTGACAACAAAAGCTGTGCGTAAGATAACCCTGCCCAGTTTGGACAAAATTGGTTTGCACATGTAAGTGCACAAGCAACGAGAGCCATGCTAGCGGGTGATTACGCAACATGAGAGCAGGCGCTAAGACTGTGGTTTTCAACCTCTTTTGTACCGCTAGCCAATATACCAGGGATGACCAACCTGTCAGAGATCAAGAGCCACATTTCTTATTCTTACCATGTTACCGCAAAGAGCAACATCATACACATGGGCACACATGAACATCACCCATATCTTCCTCACTCAGACACATACCTTTGCTCAGCTAGGTTTATTGCACATATCACACACCAACATGACACTTACAGAATTTTACAAGTCGTTTATTGTTATGCATGTTTTTTATTTGGACTTCTGGTAATTACATAAGAGGCGCATAAAACCATACAAAGTGTCGCATGCGGCTCGCGAGCCGCGGTTGGCCGCCCCTGCATTATAGCAACCCACTTTAACCCAACGACCCACATCTAAAACTCGAATAAAGCAAATGTAATACAGCTGTGTACATAAAACACCTACTCGCAACCCCTTCAAAAATGGTTCACGCAGGCCCGTAACCAGCTTGGGAAAATAGGGGAGGCGAAACGTTTTCTCAGAGAGGCCCAAATTTTTTGAACAATGTCCAATTGTCCTAAAATATGTCCAACACATTTTTCCAGGAGGGGCAAAATTTATATGGGGTGTTTCGCCCCCTGCGTCCCCCTAGTTACGGTCCTGGGTTCACGACCCCTCTAGCAGTCGCTATCCCCAGGTTGAAAACCACTGCGTTGTGGAGATAAGCCGATTCCGCGTGGACTTCTGTTCCGCTTGTGGTGTACTGTTGACAGATAAACTGCCATGGAGCTGTATTTGGCGTGAATAGGGATTATGTCAAGACTTTGATACTTCACATTCTTATTACAGTAATTGCGTTTGGGAAGGGAGTTGACCTGATTTTACTCTGACCAGTTTGTGAAGTTCCATGAATCAGAAAACGCCTGCATACAGTAGTTAGTAAACATGTTAACATTTTGTGAAACTTTAGCATTGCAATTTGAAAACAGGCTCTGACTTGCTTTTTGTAAAGGAAGTAGCTAAGTCCTAAAATTAACACGTGCGTTATCTCAGAACAAGGTTTGCCTTCGCTAAAAGTATGAAACCACCCTGTTTTAAATTGTTTGTGGTCGATAGTACTGTGCCGCGATCAAACTGATTCAGTGGTGTAGGAGGTAGGGGTGAAGGGGGTGCAAGCGCACCCCCAAAGTTTTCATTTATCAAAAATCTGGGCAAAACCCTGAAAATCTCGGAAAAATCTCTAAAAATCCAAGCAACAATGACGCCCAACGTTTGTAGAAAAACACATGGAGATCTATTTTTGGAGTTCACACAAAAAAGTCTTCATGATCTTTGTGGGTGAAAATTTGTAGGCATCTGTCGCACAAAAACTTTCGAGGAAGTTTGGGGAAATTAAGGCAAAAATCCTTTGCATTCCAAAAATTTGCCTGCTCCTCCACCTATGAAGTGATTGCCAGTGATTGTCTTAAAATATTGGCCCATTTCTGGCCGAGGTTACCTTATGCGCCTGAGAATTGCAAAAATATCCTTGAGAATAACAAATTTTCATGTCTCAACCTAATTTACTTCTGTTGCACGTAAAACCGCAAGCTTCGAAGAGAATACGATTTTGATCTTCAACCGACGGCCAATAAGGGCTAGCCTACTGGCGGAATTTCTGAATTTTTTGCACATTTGTGGTGTCTTTACCATGCCTAACACCAACATTTTCGTTTTGGAAACTGTGTTTGTTTTTGAAAAAATAAATTTTTTTCGAAATTCAGCAAGTTCGTATTTTCCGGGTCAGATGAGCTTGAGAATATTTACTGAGTTGTTGAGAAACCCGCATGTGCGCCTTAAACGTTTTAGTATAAGTCTGGTTGTAATGGGAAAGTTTTTGTTCTCTTTGGGCAGGATTCTTAACGGTGATAGTTGTAGAGACAAACCTGAGCAGGGTTTGTCTTTGCACAGCATGAGAGCTAGCAGAATTTTATGGGAAGCACTTTCCTCAGTTTTAGCATCTGTGGCAGCAATTAATCACCCACTCGTTTTGCAGATCATTTTCGAATGTCGGGACTGGAAAGACGAGGGTGAACTTGAGTCTTACCCTGAAGAAGGGGAGAGACTACCGAAAACAACTCTAACTTACAAGTTCATGACCTTGCCCAAAAAGAATGATACTAAAGGTTTACTTCTTTATTTTGGAAGTATCCAGAAAACACCAGGTGCGATGTGATTTGCTACAATTAAATGAATCTGAAGTACTCGGCACTGTTTTTGCAAGCATTGACGTTTCCATTACGGTACATTATTCACACTTATTTTATTGTGGGCTAGATGGACCTATATCACAGAGTAGCTGCATTTCTGTATACTCAACTTTCACGTTCCGACCTACCTATACAGCCTAAAACTACAGCTTACCTAAACATTATTTTGTTGTTTTTCAACCACTTCACGAAGTAAATTTGCAAGAAATTTAAGATAAGTTTCACTAAACTGATGATTGCAGTTTACTGCACTGCGTTTCACGTATGGGAAGTCGCTTTGGCAAATAATCATGTGCTTTTCATGTCTTAACAAACTGCGTTCGCAATCACACATCAGATTCAAATTAAATCATCATGTACATGCGCTGTTTCAAAGCGTATTGTTTTAACATGGCTATCGCACAGGATGATTTACTTCGAATCTGACGTAACAGACGCAAATTTAGGAAATAAATAACCATGAGAAAGCAATCTTTCGTACAAAAAAACATAAACATGAACCAATCCTTAAGTAACACCACAGAAAAGGTCAAAATGTAAATTGCTTCATAGCGATGAAGAGATGGCTCTTTGTATCGCTACTCAGTTCACTAAGTTTGGCTGAACTCACGGCGACACTGCATCGGTCTTTGTCTGGTGGACTTCCCTGTTTGAGGTATCTTGCAATGGAGGTGACTGAAATTCGGCTTGAATGCATCGCTTCTTCGGATTGCTAAACAACAATACTGACTAACTATACGCTTAGCTTTGTGCTTACATGCGTACATATTGACATGATTTCACTTCTTGTAATACTTTTGTACCGGCCAGTTTTTGCAATCTATTTATTTTTCTGTAAAGCACAGATCGTATCATCGTGAAACACTCTTGCTCCGCGTTTGAGCTTTTTTGCAAATAGACCATTCAAGGCTACGTCTTTTCCTTTTGAAATCTCAAATTGACTCTGTAAGTTGTGTCTTGTCCTTGTAACCTTTGTTTCTGAAGCTGCGCATATGCGTATTTATCTGTAGCTGAAGGATCGCGCAGTTAGACCATAATAAATCTTCGTTTCCGATTTCCTGTTTGCAGCTGTTTAGTATACGATATTTGTCTCCTCGAATCGCTACTGAAATGTTACTCCTTGAAATTGCATCATTCTTTTTGACTTTCCTCCTAAACATCTGTTTTCCTAACACACGTCAACTTTCTCTGATGTCTTGACAATAGCAATAAACCGTCTTCGTGGTCTGCAGAAGTTTGAAGTTAAAATACTTTTATTTTATTGACCCTAATTTTATCTCATCGGGTGTGTGCGGCCATTGCAGTTTTAGGTTCACACGAAACGAGCAGGTAAGAAAATTATAAAAACAGATATGTAATATATAATTCTTTTGGACCGAAACTTTTACCAATTCAATGTTGAGTAAAAGGAAGCTTATACAAGACTTCTTCGTTCAGGAATTTCAATGGCACTGGGGGATGCAACGAATGACTACGGAGTAACCGTCATTGCGCAGATTTGCGACATGTACGGTGAATGTGCTCTTTCCAATGTCATATACTTGCAGGTAAGCAGCTGGCTTGCAAACTTAGTTTGAAAGTATGCTTTAGCACAGGGTCTCCAAACTTTTTTGTCAGTGGGCCACATAAACCAGTCTATTACACAACAGTTCGAGGACCGGACATCTCATATGATGGCATTGTCATATCCCACCAAATCAAATTTTTTTCGTAAATATATTATTTTTTCGTTATTTACAAAATGTCTGTGCACCCGCCCAGATGAAATGGCTTCGCGTGCCGTAGTTTGGTGACTCCTGCTTTAGCAGGTAAACTTAGATAGTACAACCACTGAAGAAATCCCTGGTAAACGCACCATTTCTTGCGCCTTTGGTGGCAAAGCTCGTTATTAGTGATTTAGCACATTGTTTGAAGTTGTCTCTTTATGAAACCAGGTTGTTCCACCCGAGTCTCCCAACATCAGCTCCACTCTGTCTGAACTTACCAGTGGAAATGCAAGCAAACTCAATATCTTATCTAACACAGGAAACAGCAAGGCAGCCGCTCAGCTGGTTCAGTCCATATGTGAGTGAAACTGACTCGAGAGTTGTATCGAATGTTAAGACCCAAATTTTTCTTGAAAAGAAGGGTTATGCGCCACTAAAGTTTTTTATCTTACAAGCCATGCAGTGCCAACACCAGGAAGGTCAAAGAAGTTTTGCACTTTTTGAAATTGCAAAGCGGTAAATTTCACATACTTCTGATATACCCGATTTGTTGTGCATAACACTGCATGCCAATAGTTGTTACTACAACAAATAATGAATATCTGACAGCATATTAACTTCGAATTCCGATCTTTTTAACGGTATCTCCCAAAAATGTTGTTTTTTCTGAGCGATTCGTGAAATCTTACGCTAGAGACGAAAATCTTTATAAGTATGAATTAAACTGTTTTCAGGAGGTAAAAAATGTGGTACTGTTTTCAGTTATAAAATTATAAGAATTATTTTATCAGGCAGCGTATTGCGGCTGGCTGGTTTTTAGTGTACTGGTAGATGACAAAACAGTAAAGCAGGTTTTCACTGACGTAAGTTACAATTTTGTGACAAACAAAACAACCTTTTAAAGAAAGCAAACAACGTGTTGGTCAGATCACAAATGAGATGCTGTATGAATGAAAAGGATCAGTTAAGTGATTTCGCAATGACATGTTACCCATTACGGTTCAGGCGCATAGCCTATGATATGAAAAAAGACAAAAGCGCTCACGAAAAAATATTACTGATGTCTACCTTTCAATCAATAGCCTCAATCATTAACTCTGACGAAGAAGATGAAAGCACCATTCTTTCGAGCAATCTGACCCATAACTGGACATCTACTGTGGCTTGGATTACTACAATGATTCCTACAACCTTTGCACCAACTACCATATCTGTTACTTTACACAACGTTTCAAGAAATGCATCTTTAATAGCAAAAGATGCAAAAAAGAACGTAGGTTTTGTTTTTGATGCAATTGATAAACATCGTAAAAGCAATATACAGTTGCACTGCACAGTAGTAAATAGTGTTTGTTTTGTAACTTCTGCAATGTCATTTTACCAACGCCAAGGATCAGTTTCCTTGTTTTCCACTTGAAATATATCAGCTTGTTCGTGCTGAGATCCATAAAAAAAACATAAAACCAGTTGTGATTCAAACCATTCTTTTGATGCTAAACTTACTTCAGCTTCGATCTGATATCGTGCAAGCGCTCTCTGATGCCACAAGCGGGATGACATCAATCGACAATCTGCAGCAAATGACAAGTGCGATGAGTGTCATCACAGCAAAAACTGACGAAGTTAATGAAAACGCCCAGGTGCAATTCTTCAACCATAATATGTATTTAATCTGCTCAAAGATAATTTCACCAGTTTCAAAAAATGCGCGATTAAAGCGAGGTGCATGCAAAATGCCAAGGTCTGTTGCAAACAAGAATTTTTACTGATGTTCGACTTCTTAGAAAAAGGCATCTGACACAGTCAGGAGAATGGCGGGATCTCTGTCGGGCTTTGCTAAAGAGTCAAGCAAAGAAGACATTACATCTGCAGCATCTGACATTGTTGGTTCTTTGGGAAGCGTAACAAAAGTAGGAAAAAAATTGTTATATGCGTTAATCTAAATTTTCTAACTTAGTTGAGCAGCAGCAACGCAGTGGTGCATTATTTCGGGTATAACAGTTATCTTTTCAACGCTGAAAACGCAAATTTTCTTTACTGAATAGTTCCTTCTGTTCTTAGGAGTGTGCTCTTTTTCAAAGCTTAGTATTGATCGCTGGAAAGAAGGGAGTGGTGTTGAAAGTACTTGAACTGCTACGTGAACTGAGATATATAATTGCAAAGTGTGTAAAATGTATAGCATACTACATGTTATAGCCAGACATTTACCCTCACATCCAAGGAAAAACTTTTTTCCGACACCTTTAATGCCAATGTCATTAATTGATAATCGTCTACCTACCTCAGTTAGTTCGATTCAGGAATAGATTCCACTGATTCAGGGAGTGGGAGGTTAATAAGGCTGTTTTTCCTGATATAACTCATTGTAGTTTGCAACCAGCTTTGAGCTTCGAGTACCAAAATTCACCCACCTACTGTTAACTATCAGTGCATCAACAACTGCTTTATATAACAACAAACAGATTGGTTTTGTTACTTTTTTCTATGCCCTTTTTTCCACCAGTCACAGAAAAAGTTTGGTAAATTTCAGCAAATACACATGACCTTCTCCATTCAGTAACAAGCTAGCAAGCTTAAAGATCGTTATCTTGATGCCATCCATTCAAACTACAGGTAGTTTTGGTCTTATAGACTTACCAGTCTTTTATGACTCGTGGAGAGATAGTCATTCAAAATTAAAAGTATATTTGTTTTAATTAGTGCGATACGATTTTCAGTTTTCTGGCGGTTACTTACCCAATATTTGAAAGATACCGTTACTTGCACGTATCGATCCTTAGTTTCCATAACGATTGGCTTGGTTCTCGAAAAAGATTCGATGGCATGTTTTCAGGCAAGCAATCAGACGTGCAGTCAACCTTGCAGGACATGTAAATTAAGCAAGTTCAACAAAGGACACATGCTTTCATCCGAAAGTTCAGTTTCATTAAAGAAGCATAGATTATTAAATTAAACGCAAAGCTTAACCATTGTGGAATTAATACTCGTGAAATACGTACGAAAGTGAATTTCTCATCAACAGTCAAAAAATCCAAGGACATTTGCTGCACATCAACACTGTACAACAGAGTATCACTAGTTGTAACACAAAAGTGATGACCTATAGTGGCTACGGTGTGAAGAAAGCGTCCCCCTGTATAAGACTTTTCAAAGTTATGTTGTTCAAGGCATCAGAGACCGATATGGGTGACCTGAAAAATCAGCTGATGCAAAGGAAAGAGATCGACTACAAGGTTTTAGATGAGCGAGATTTGTCACCAGATGAGTACGAGTATTACAACAAGAAGAAGCTTAAAGAAGAAAAACGACGTGTTCGAAGAAGCGCCACAGGAGTAAATTCAGCATGCTACTAATTATGGTTTCATTAAAAACTTGTTTCTGTGTTTTTTCCTTACAAGAACTGGAATCTAAGACAAACCAGTGAGACGCTTCAATAAAACAAACAATTTTTTAAAATATCAATTTCAGTTAATTTAAATCAATTTTGGGAATAGCGCTTTTAAACACGCAAGCAATGTGCTCAGTCTCTTCTTCAAAAAACACAGAATAAAAAAGTCATGATATCCCAAACTTCTGAATGGGATGATATAATGCAACAATAACTGTCAAACCTTGACAAATATTGTTACCTTTTGTGGTGCTTATATTTTCATGGTGCATTTTCAGTGACTTAACAAATATCTCTATTGACTCTCCTAGTTTTTACGTTACTTGTTGCGATAAACTGATGAATACCGAACTTAAAAAGAGCAAGCAAAGTAGGCAAAGAATGAAAAATAAGTCTACTAGGACCCAATCTTTTTTCAATGATATTGAACAAAGCGGAGCAATTGAATGCAAAATTGCGTCTTTGTTTAAAACTTGTGTACAACGCTTCAAACCCGGTAGCAATGCATCCGATATGTAGCTCTTGCGTTTCTTTCAATTTCGCTATATAAGCAAAGACACTTTCGTACACATAAAAGCAGCTACTGCTGGTATCACCAAGAAGAGAACATACCATGAAAGGTCTGTGTTGGTGGATTCTTTTCCAGTAGCGTGCGTCGACGACGTCAAGAAGTCTCAATTCTTTTAGCAAAGATCCATGATTTTGTTTGTTCCTTGAACATAAAATCAATTTCACTTTTACCACGTTTTTGCCGGTAATAGCTTTTATATCACTAATTTAAGGTAAAGCATGATCCGCGTGAGAAATATGGCAAGATTAGGAGTAATTTCGTTCTCAGAAAAGTTCTTTAAAAGTCTAGAAATCGTGTACAAGGATCAGGTTGCAGTAATGGTAGGTGCGTGCAAAACCAAGTCCTGAATCCACCGCTGCGCGAGCAACATCATTTTGTTATTCATAACTTGCCCATTTTTTTCTAGAATGTTTGATTTTTCTGTTTTTTTTGCAGTCGCAAGACGTCGTGGGAAATGCAGTTGCAGCAATGGCAACCACTGCTCATGCCTTGCTTGACAAGCAAATGGAAGGTGAACCACCAGTTGACGTCAGTGCGAAGCACTTGGAAATGAAGGTAAGGCAATAAATTGGAAGAAGTATTATAATCGTGTGACTCCCGACTGAGAAAGCCTAAAGTCAATTCGAAAAACATGAAAACATTTCGTGTTAAGTTTCAGACTTTGAAGTAAACGTGCAGTTATACTCCTAGCGAGAAAGAAGATGCGTGTTGCATTTGGAGCCCACCAACCGATTACTGACTATAGAATTAAGAAGGGATTGTTTGGTGACGACCTGGGTGGAGTGGGCTTAAGCTTAAAAAAACAGCCTATTCCACGTCATTCTTAGGTTTTAACATCAATTAAAAATATAAAATAGTTGTCGACATAAGTTAGAATCTAAAATATTGCAAACACTTGAGACACCAGTAAGAGCTGATAAGGCCAAGCACCAAACCAATCCTCCTCGACGT